>JAEEGL015734185.1_pt1 | contig 25723 bp, 28 predicted proteins | sample 9134231 | NCBI WGS metagenome assembly JAEEGL01 (sample SAMN16246548, study PRJNA631951) | gut metagenome | biome: gut microbiome; feature: rumen; material: fiber-attached | host: Bos | place: Iran: Karaj | collected 2018-10 | reverse complement strand
TATCATGACAAAATATGCGAATTTGGAGGTTAAGTTTTATGCAAGGTCAAATGGAAACAGAGCTTGGTAAGATAGTTATAGACACAGATGTAATTGCGACCTATGCTGGTTCGGTTGCTGTTGAATGCTTCGGCATTGTTGGTATGGCAGCTGTTAATATGAAGGACGGCTTGGTTAAGCTACTTAAAAAAGATTATTTGAATCATGGAATTAGTGTAAATATCTCTGAAGATAATTCTATTTCTATTGATTTTCATGTTATTGTTTCATATGGTGTTAGCATCGAGGCTGTGGCAGAGAATCTCATTGAAACAGTTAAGTTCAAGGTATCTTCATTTACAGGTTTAACTGTAGATACCATCAACATTTACGTTGAAGGCGTAAGAGTTATAGACTAAGGAGGCAATTTATAGTGGAGATCCAAACTATTGATGCGTCTTTGTTAGCAAAGATGTTTCTTTCGGGAGCGAAGAATCTCGAGGCTAAAAAAGAATGGATTAATGAGTTGAATGTATTCCCTGTTCCTGATGGAGACACGGGTACAAATATGACAATGACTATTATGTCTGCAGCTAATGCAGTTGCAGAGCTTAATAATCCTGATATGAAGACATTAGCTAAGGCTATTTCTTCTGGTTCTTTAAGAGGGGCTAGAGGTAACTCTGGTGTTATTCTTTCTCAGCTTTTCCGTGGACTTACAAAGGTCATGGGAAACTATGATGAGGTTACAGTAGATATCCTTTGTGAGGCTTTTGAGAAAGCTACACAGACAGCATACAAAGCTGTTATGCAGCCAAAGGAAGGTACAATTCTTACTGTTGCAAAGGGAGCAGCTGACAAGGCAGCTTCTATGAAGGGAAAGACAACTGATATCGTAGAGTTTGCTGAGGCAGTTATTGCTGAGGCTGAGGCAGTTCTTGCTAAGACTCCAGATATGCTTCCTGTATTAAAGCAGGCAGGTGTTGTTGACTCAGGCGGACAGGGACTTGTATGTGTACTTCAGGGCGCTTATGATGCTCTTATCGGCAAGGAAGTTGATTATACTCTTGAAGCAGCTGAAATCACTGTTTCAAAGCCATCAAAATCTAAATATACAGTTGAATTTATCGTTGAGTCAGATGCACCACTTGCTTCATATCAGCTTAAAGAAATCAAGGCAAAGCTTGAAAAGATTGGTGTAGGCGAGATTTCTGATATTACTATTACTGAGGATGGAGCTGATGCACCAGCACTTGAATCAGAGCCAAAGCCAGCTTTCACTGAGCCAGCTAAGGAGATGGGATTCGTTTCTATCGCTACTGGTGATGGTCTTACAAATATCTTTACAGAGCTTGGCTGCGATTATATGATTCCTGGTGGACAGACTATGAATCCTAGTACAGACGATATTCTTAGCGCTGTAGCAAAGGTTAACGCAAAGACTGTTTTTGTTCTTCCAAACAACAAAAACATTATTCTTGCTGCTAATCAGGCAGCTGCAATTTGCGAGGATAAGAAAATCGTAGTTATTCCTACAAAGACTATTCCTCAGGGAATTACAGCTCTTATTTCATTTGCAGCTGATGCTAGCGTTGAAGATAACGAAGCAGCAATGTGCGAAGAGATTGCTAATGTTAAAACAGGACAAGTTACTTATGCAGTTCGTGATACAATGATTGACAATAAGGAAATCAAAAACAACGACTGGATGGGTATGGGTGATTCTGGACTTCTTTCTGTAAATGCAGATATTAATGTTGCGTTTAAAGAAATGATTGATCAGATGGTATCTGAAGATTCTTCTGTTGTCTCAATTTATTGGGGCGAGGGTAGTGATCAGGCACAGGCAGAAGCTCTTGGTAATGCTATCCAGGAGAAATATCCGGACTTAGAAGTTGAGATTTCTGAGGGTGGTCAGGCTGTTTATGCCTATATTGTTTCAGTGGAGTAACAATTTTAAAAGTAATCTTTTAAAATTGAATCTATGACATTGCAGGCAAGTCATAGATTGGCACCATGCCTGCGGCAAGGCACATTAAATGGAATTGTTGTCACCAATTGACACTATAAAGGGCGTTGGAGAAAAGACAACTAAATTATTGAATAAGTTAGGAGTATATACCATTGAGGATATACTCCTTTTTTTTCCGCGCACCTATTTAGTTTATCCTAAGCCTCAATTGCCTAATAAAGATTTGGCTAATTCGCTAGTGAGTATAAATGGAAGGATAAAAACTTCCCCAAAGGCATTTAGGTCGAAAAGTCGAATCGATGTGCTTTCGGCTACAGCCTTTTGCGATGATATTCCTGTAGACTTAGTGTGGTTTAACTCAAATTATCTTAAAAGTTCGATGGAACCTGGGAAAATATATATTTTCTATGGCAGATTGATTTTTGATAATGGTAGATATAAGATTTCTCAACCACAAATATTTGACACACAAAAGTACGAGGAATTAAGAAAAGAAATCCAGCCTATTTACCATTTGACAAAAGGGCTTAGCAATAATACGGTTTTAAAATCTGTCAAAACAGCCTTTGAACATTGTAGCTTAAATGATAATAGGCTTCCTGCTGAAATAGAAGCAAAGAATAATTTTATGAGTTATTCTAAAGCAGTGTATACTTATCATTTTCCTAGTGATTTTGATTCACTTGTTAAAGCTAGAAGGCGTCTTGCTTATGAGGAAATGTTCTTTTTTATATTGAATTCTCGCTTGCAAGAAAACAAAGGTGTATCCTTTGAAAATACATTTTCAATTACCCATCATCCAGAAACTGATTTATTCAAAGATAATTTAGCGTTTAAATTGACTGGTGATCAGAATAAGGTTTTGAGTGATATTATTGATGACTTAACAGGCGATTATATTTCTCAAAGATTAATTCAAGGTGATGTAGGCTCAGGAAAAACTATAGTAGCTTTTTTAGCTATGCTAGATGTTGCTTTATCTGGATATCAGGCTGCTATTATGGCGCCTACTGAAGTACTGGCCAAACAACATTACGAAAGCTTTAAAAACTGGATTGATGATTCGGGACTTGATATTCCAGTTGCATTATTTACTGGCTCAATGAAGGCTTCCGAAAAGAAAGCCATGCAGAAGCTTGTTGATGAAAATGAAAAGTGCCTGATTATAGGAACCCATGCATTGATATCAGAAGGACGTGAATTTGGAAATCTTGCTCTTGTAATTACTGATGAGCAGCATCGATTCGGAGTTCAGCAGCGTGATAAGCTTTCTTCAAAGGGAAATCATCCTCATATAATTGTTATGTCTGCTACGCCTATTCCGAGAACTCTTGCAATGATTCTTTACGGAAATATGCATGTTTCGGCAATCAAAGAGCTTCCAGCAAATAGATTGCCTATTAAAACCTGTGTTATAAAAGAAAGCATGCGCAAAACAGCCTACAAATTTGTTTCTGATGAGATAGAAAAGGGGCATCAGGTTTACATTATTTGTCCTTTGGTTGAGGCCTCTGAAACAACTGAGGCTCAAAATGTTACAGATTACAGTAAAAAAATTAAAGAGGTCTTTAAAGATAAATATTCAATTGGCGTTTTGCACGGAAAAATGAAGCCGACAGAAAAGAATCAGGTTATGGCTAAATTTGCAAAGGGCGAAACACAAATCTTGGTTTCTACAACTGTTGTAGAGGTTGGAGTAAATGTACCTAATGCTACAGTTATGATGATTGAAAATGCCAACCGATTTGGTCTAGCGGCTCTTCATCAGCTGCGAGGCAGAGTAGGGCGAGGGGATGCGCAGAGCTATTGCATTCTCATGAACTCTAGTAGTGATAATCATGAATCTGAAAGACTTAATATTATGCTGAAGTCTAATGATGGATTTTTGATTGCTAGAGAAGATTTGAAATTAAGAGGCCCAGGTGATATGTTTGGCGTAAGACAAAGTGGTGAATTTAGCTTTAAAATCGCTGATATTTATCAAGATGCTGATGAACTTGAGCTTGCTTCTTCGGATGTAGACGAAATAATAAAAGAAGACCCAAGCTTAGATAATCATCTAGAACTTAGGTCTACTTTAAATTTATTCCTGGCTAATCAGTTTTACGTGCTGTAAGGTTGGGGTTACAACCATTGAATAGTTAGTATAATAAACTACAAAGCCTGCTACTGAGTTAGCGGGCTTTTTTACGTTCTTCTTTTGGAGATAATCGATTTCTACTTTGTCGGTATCTCTTCCAGAAGAATAGTACGCAGCGAGTTCTGCAGCGTATTCATAGCTACTATCTGGCAATTCTTTGCCTTCAGTTTTGACGATTACGTGACTGCCGTGTATCTTTTTGGTATGAAACCACCAATCGTTTCCGGTGGCAAATTTGAAAGTAAGCTCATCGTTTTGGTAATTGTTTTTGCCAACATATATATGAAAACCGTTTTCATCAACAAAATGTAGTGGTTTACTTTTTTTAGATTTTTCTTTTTTGCCGTTTGTATGCTTCTTTATAAATCCATGATCAGAAAGCTCTCGTCTGATATCAGCTAGATCTATTTCGGTTTCTGCAATATTTAACGAAACCTCAATAGATTTCAAAAGCTCTAATTCATCTCTGGATTGTTTTATGTAAGTGTCTAATGCTTCGGCAGTACGTTTTAATTTTGCATACTTGTCAAAATACTTTTTTGCATTTTCTGAGGCAGATAAATCTGGATCAAGAGGAATGGTCAACTCTTCATTGGTGTAATAATTAATTACTGTAATAGATTTATCCTTTGGTTTTGCTTCGTAGCCATATGTATGAAGCAGCTCGCCGTATATTTTGTATTTTTCTCTCTTTTGCGTATCCTTTAATTGCTTTTCTTGTAAATCTAATTTTTTTGATGCACGCTCAATGTGATTTGAAATTATCTTTCTCAAATCAGTAGATTTTTGACGAATATTGGTATATGCATTTCGTTTTGCATAAAATTCTGATAAGACCTCAGACATTGTATCGTAATTTTTACATTCCATGTCTGAATACATATCAAGTTGGATTGGAGCATATTCTACAGGGTTTCCTTTGATAGGATCCATGTAAATTGAATAATTATGCTCATCGTTAATTGAATAATCTATTAATTCCTTAAATGAGTTATAAAGAGCCTTTTTGTGCTCATCAAATAAAGAGGCACAGCTAGAATCTGAATCAATTTTGCTCCTATAGCATATTTCGTTAGCAATAGTAGGGCTTATGCCGATAAAAGAATACATGATTGCTTTAAATACTGATTCACTTCGCTTTAGAACTGTATTTAAGAAATATTCTTCAGAAACATTGAAGGGATTTACTTTACCTTCTTGTGCAGGAATAAAATAATCTCTGCCAGGCAAAACCTCTCTTACTGAACTAACTGATGCTGGAATGTGTTTGATTGCATCCAAAATCATATTGTCTTCGTTGCAGAAAATGATGTTGGAGTGCTTGCCCATTATCTCTATGTATAGGTATTTATAGGTAATGTCACCCATCTCATTAAGATGCTGTATTTTGAAACGAACAACACGCTCCATTCCCATTTGGGAAATTTCAATTATTCTGCCAGCGCCAATATGCTTGCGAAGGAGCATACAAAAGCCCGGAGCAACAGCAGGAGCAGTTTTATTTGTATCTGTAATATACATGAATGGAAGAGAAGCGTTAGCGGAAATTAAAAGCCTTTTATTTCCACTAGCTGTATTTATTGTAATCAATAACTCCTCGCGTTCGGGCTGCGAAATTTTATTTATTTTTCCGTTCAAAAGATTTGCTTTAAATTCATGAACAAGGAAGCTTATTGTATAGCCATCTAATGCCATTATTTCACTTTGTCCTTTCAATCTGTAATTGACTATTATTGTATCTTTAATTATAATTAAATACAACTATGTAAATGTGGAATAGTATGCGACTTACATAGGGAAAGAGGATACTTACATGGTCCGTAGTATGACAGGATACGGCAAAGGATTTGCCGAAAATGCAGACGCACGTGTCACTATCGAAATGAAGTCTGTTAATCACAGATATCTAGATTTGAATATCAAACTTCCTAAGAAGCTCAACTTTTTAGAGAGTCAGGTTCGAAACAAAATCAGCGAAAGTATTTTTAGAGGAAAAGTAGACGTATACATTACGTTAAATGAGCATTCTGATGCTTGCTATCAGGTGTCTATTAATGACGCCATTGCACAAAAATACTTGGATTCTATTTCTGCTATGGCTGAGAAGCTTGGAATAGATAACGACATGAAGGCTAGCAATATTTCTAGATTACCTGACGTAATCGAATTAGAGGAAATGGATGCTGATGAAGAAGGACTAAAGGAGCTTGTTCTTAAAGCGCTTGATTTATGTATTAACCAGTTTGTAGAGTCTCGTATTGCCGAAGGAAACCGTCTTGAGGCAGACTTGATTGCTAAAATGGATGAAATGCTTGTTCTGGTTGATAAATTAGAAAAGCGTAGTCCTCAAATCATCGAAGAATACAGACAAAAGCTCAAAGCAAAGGTTGCAGAGCTTTTAGAGGATACTCATATTGATGAGGCACGTTTGGCTCAGGAAGTTGTTATCTATGCTGACAAGGTCTGTATTGATGAGGAAATGGTACGACTTAAAAGCCATGTTTCTGAGACTAGAGGCGTTTTTGATTTAGACAAAGAAGTAGGACGCAAGCTTGATTTCTTGGCACAGGAACTTAACAGAGAGGCAAATACAATTCTTTCAAAGTCTACCGATGTTGAAATCGCAGATATAGGTATTACTCTCAAGACACTTATTGAAAAGGTTAGAGAACAGATTCAAAATATTGAATAATTATGGCTTTTATTAACATAGGTTTTGGAAACATTATAAATAGCAAAAAAATTGTCTCTATGATTACTTCAGATTCTGCCCCTGCTAAAAGAATTGTTGCAGGAGCCAAAGAAAAAGGAAACATCATAGATGCAACTCAAGGCAGAAGAACTAGAGCAGTTATTATCTGTGATGATTATGTTGTTTTATCAGCTCTTATGCCTGATACAATAGCTACTAGAATTAGCGATAATTCTACCAAGGAGGATTTAGAGTATGATGCATGATAAAGGCCTTGTGGTTGTATTATCTGGCTTTTCGGGTGCAGGCAAAGGTACAATTATGAAACATTTGCTTGAGGCACATCCAACAGATTACAATCTATCTATTTCGGCCACCACTAGGGCGATGCGTGCGGGAGAAAAAGAAGGAAGAGAATACTTCTTTAAAACAAAAGAAGAATTCGAAGAAATGATTAAAAATGATGAGCTTTTGGAGTATGCCACATTCAATGGTAATTCCTATGGAACACCTAGAGCATATGTTGAGCAGCTTATTGACAGACGTAAGGATGTCATTCTTGAGATAGACACACATGGTGCACTTCAAGTTAAAAAGATGTACCCAGATGCTTTATTATTATTTACAATGCCGCCTTCTGCTGCGGAATTAAAAAATAGACTTGTAGGAAGAGGTACAGAGACTCCTGAGGTTATTGCTCAGAGACTTGCGATTTCTAACAAGGAAGCAGACATAATGGATAACTATGATTACCTGATTATCAATGATTCATTAGAAAAAGCTGTAGATCAGGTTCATAATATAATTCAAGCTGAACATTTCAAGGTGTCAAGAAACACAATGACAATCAGTGAAATGAAAGAACAATTAAAGATATTTGAAAGGAGTAATTAATTATGATACATCCATCTTATGTAGAATTAATGGAAAAAGTAAATGAAAATGTAGAGGTTGGAGAGGAGCCAGTTGTAAACTCACGTTATACAATCGTTGCTGCTACAGCTAAGCGCGCTCGCCAGATTATTGATGGATCTGAGCCACTTATCAACTACAAGAACGGTGATAAGCCACTTTCAATTGCTGTAAATGAGTTAAATGACGGTGCTATCAAAATTTTAAATGAGGATGTAAACAATTAATCTATGAAGGTTTTATTTGTTTCTCTTGGCTGCGATAAGAATCTCGTTGATTCTGAGCATATGCTTGGTGATTTAATAGATAATGGTTTTACCATTTGCGACGATGAATCTGAAGCAGACATTATTGTAGTAAATACATGTTCTTTCATAGCCGATGCCATGGAAGAAAGTATTCAAAATATCATTGATTTAGGCTCTTACAAAGAGACAGGCAACCTAAAGGGACTTATTGTTACTGGATGCTTGGCTCAACGCTTTACCGAAGATATTCTTAAGGATTTACCTGAGGTTGACGCTATCATAGGAACTAATTCATATGATGAATTATTAAATGCTATTAATATAGTCCTAGAAAAAAATGGAGAGAAACCAGTTATTAAAAAGGATTTAGTTGGATTGCCACGAGATGGTCGACGAGTTCTTACAACTGGTGGACACTATGCATATTTAAAAATTGCCGAAGGATGTAATAAAAGATGTACTTATTGTATTATTCCATACATTCGAGGCAATTATCGTTCATATCCAATGGAGCAGATTCTTGAGGAAGCAAAGCAATTAGCTGCAGATGGAGTTAAGGAGCTTATAGTAGTTGCTCAAGAAACGACTGTTTACGGAATTGATATTTACGGAAAGAAATCACTTCCAGAGTTACTTCACAAGCTATGCTTGATTGAAGGTATAGAATGGATTCGAATTCTTTATGCATATCCAGAAGAAATAACAGACGAATTAATTCAGTGTATGGCTTCTGAGCCAAAGATTTGTCATTACATTGATATGCCTATTCAACATTGCAATGATGATATTCTTGCAAAGATGGGCAGAAAGACAAATAAAGCTGATATTATGAATATTGCAGCTCGTTTGAGAGAGGCTATGCCTGATATTTCACTTAGAACCACATTAATATGTGGATTCCCAGGTGAAACTCAGGAAATGCACGAGGAGCTTTTGGAGTTCATTAGAACTATGAAATTTGATAGACTTGGTGCATTTGCTTACTCGCAGGAGGACGGAACTGTTGCTGCTAAATGGGATAATCAGGTTGATGATGAACTTAAACAAAAATGGCAAGACGAAGTTATGCTTTGCCAGAAAGATATATGTTTATCAAATAACCAGGGTTACGTTGGACGTACACTTCCAGTTTTTATCGAAGGTAAGCTGCCAGAGGACGGAGTATTTATAGGTAGAACCTATAGAGATACACCGTCAGTAGATGGATTTATTTTCGTTAACAGTGACATTGAGCTCAGTAGCGGTCAATATGTTGATGTTACAGTTACTGGCTTTGATGAATATGATTTGATAGGAGATGTAAAGCTATGAATTTACCAAACAAGTTAACACTTATCAGAGTAGTTTTAATTCCATTTTTTGTTTTTTTCTTATTATTGGGACATGCGCTTGATGACAATATGGCATTAAGAATTATTGCAGATGTTATATTTGTAGTTGCCTCTCTTACAGATATGTTAGACGGAAAAATCGCGCGCAAGTATCACCTTGTTACAAACTTTGGAAAATTTATGGACCCATTAGCTGACAAGCTTTTGGTTTGCTCTGCAATGATTTGCTTAATTGAAACAAAGCAATTATTTTCATGGTTTGTAATTATTATTATTGCTAGAGAGTTTATTATTTCAGGCTTCAGACTTATTGCTGCTGAAAATGGAATAGTTATTGCAGCAAATATATTTGGCAAGATTAAAACAGTTACACAGATGATTATGATTATCATCCTTGTTGCAAACATTCAGGCCACATGGCTTGTTGTTATCGGTGAAATCTTTAAATGGGTTGCACTTTTAATGACAATTCTTTCACTTGTAATTTATATTTACGAGAATATTGATGTCCTTAAGGAGCAGAATTAATGGATATCTCTACACTTGTAGAAAGACTCACTGAGCTTAACCTAACAGTTGCTACTGCAGAATCATGCACTGGCGGTTTAATTGCCAGTAATATTGTTGACGTACCAGGTGCTTCGTATTGCTTTAATGAAGGCTATGTTACATATTCCAATGAAGCAAAAATGAAGAATCTTGGCGTTAAGGATTCTACACTTTCGGCCTACGGAGCTGTTAGCTCACAGACAGCTACAGAAATGGCAATGGGAGTTAGAAAAAGAGCAAGCTCTAATTTCGGTGTTTCTTCTACAGGTATAGCTGGCCCAGGAGGAGGTTCTCCTTCAAAACCAGTTGGACTTGTTTATGTGGCTTGTGCATATGGAGACAATAAATGTAAGGTTTTAGAGCTACATTTGCATGGTGACAGGACACAAATCAGAAATTTGGCTGCAAATCGAGCCATTGAATTATTGGCTGATTGCCTACAAGAAATAGAGGAATAAAATTTGAGGATTATTTCAGGTAACAAAAGAGGAATGCTCTTAGAAACGCCTGATGGAATGGATACAAGACCTACATCAGATAGAATAAAAGAAACATTATTCAATATGATTGCGCCATATGTTTATGATTCTTATTTTCTAGACTTATTTGCCGGTAGTGGTCAAATGGGAATAGAAGCATTGAGTCGCGGAGCAAGAGAGGCTGTATTCGTAGAAAAGGATAAACGAGCAATTGCTTGTATTGAGAGAAATCTTAATAAGGCAAAGTTTGATGACGATAGTTTTTTATTATTAAAAACTGATGTTTTTTCTGCATTAAATATGCTTAAAAATCACAGCATTTTCGATATTATTTTTATGGATCCACCATATAACAAATTAATCGAAAAGGATGTGCTGAAATCCTTAGCTAACTCACCTTTTATATCTGATGAGACATTAATAATTGTTGAAGCTTCTTTAGAAACTGATTTTGATTATGTTGAGTCATATGGATATTCTATTACTAAAGAAAAGCTTTACAAAACAAATAAGCATATATTTTTGAAGAAGGCGTAAAATGAAAAGAGCAATTTATCCAGGCAGTTTTGATCCCATCACTTATGGGCATTTGGATATTATAAATAGAGCAAGTAAATTATGCGACGAATTAATCATTGGAGTTCTAAACAACAAACAAAAAAATCCGTTGTTTTCCATTGATGAACGTGTTAGTATGATAAAGGAATTGACTGAAAATTTAGATAATGTCAAGGTTGAAAGCTTTGAAGGATTGTTAGTCGATTTTGCAAAAAAACAAGATGCTCAAGTAATAATTAGGGGATTGAGAGCTGTTACTGATTTTGAAAATGAAATTCAATTAGCTCAGTCAAATAAAGTTCAGTACCCAGAACTTGAAACATTGTTTATGACCACATCTTTAAAGTATTCTTATTTGAGTTCTACCGTCGCAAAGGAATTTGCGTCATATGGAGGAGATATCAGTTTGTTTGTTCCTAAACAGATTATACCTCTCATAGAAGCGAAATTTAAAGACAAGGAGAATTAATGTTATGGCAAGTGCAAGCAAAATAGAAGATATTATTGACGAGATTGAAGCCTATATTGATGACTGTAAACCATCTGCTTTTTCAACTAGTAAAATTATTGTTAATAAGGATGAGTTAGAGTCATTATTACAAGAACTTAGAACAAAAACACCTGACGAGATTAGAAAATATCAAAGAATGATTGCTAATCGTGAGCAGATTCTTGCTGATGCAAAAGCTAAGGCTGATGAAATTGTTAGTCAGGCGGAGATAAAGACTAATGAACTTGTTTCTCAGCATCAGATTATGCAACAGGCATATGCTCAGGCAAATGAGGTTATTCTTATTGCTCAAAAGAACGCTCAAGAGACAATTGATAGAGCAACAGAAGATGCTAATAATATTCGTATGGGAGCTATCGCATATACGGATGAATTACTTGCTAATATTCAAACTATTTTGGCTAATTCTATCGAAACTACAAGAACACGTACTGACCAGTTCTTAAGCACAATGCAGGTTTATTTAGATACTGTTGATGCAAATAGAGCATCATTGGTTCCTGATTCATTAAACGATGGTGATGATGATCCAGCTGCTAACCTTGAATCAACAGGGGATATTGCAAATGAAGAAGTTGCACATGAATCACATGCTGCAGCATCAAAAGAAGAGGATGATATTCCAGCTCTTGATATTCCAGAGCAGTTTTTTAACAAGGAATAAAGTTTAATGCAAAAGTTTTTACCTATTTCAAAAGAAGATATGGATGAACGCGGCATTTCCCAACTTGATTTTGTCTATGTTTGTGGAGATGCATATGTAGATCATCCTTCATTCGGGGCGGCAATTATTTGCCGCCTTCTTGAGTTGCATGGATATTCTGTTGGCATTATTGCTCAACCAGATTGGAAGGATGACAACTCTATTAATATATTGGGAGAGCCTAGATTAGGCTTTTTTGTAAGCGCTGGTAATATGGATTCAATGGTAAATCATTACAGCGTTTCAAAACATAGAAGAGAATTTGATAACTATTCTCCAGGTGGCAAGATTGGACTTAGACCAGATTATGCCACTGTTGTTTACTGTAATTTAATAAGGCATACCTATAAGAAAAAGCCAATAATCATTGGAGGTATCGAAGCATCCCTTCGAAGATTAGCACACTATGACTACTGGTCTAACAAAATTAGACGTTCTATTTTATTGGATTCAGGCGCTGATTTGATTTCCTATGGTATGGGTGAGCGTTCGGTCATTGAAATCGCAGATTGTCTTGCATCAGGAATGGATGTTAAGGATATTACTTATATTCCTGGTACTGTTTTCAAAACAAGAGATGTTGAGTTCACTGAGGATGCAATTATTTTGCCGTCCTACGAAGAAATAAAAGCAGATAAAGCTACATATGCTAAAAGCTTTTATACTCAATACGTAAATACGGATGCCTTTACAGCCCAAAAATTAGTAGAAACATATGATGGGGCTATGTTTGTTATACAGAATCCACCACAGGAGCCCCTAACAAGACAGGAGATGGATGATGTATATGCAATTGAATATATGCGTACCTATCACCCAATCTACGAAAAGGATGGCGGAATCCCAGCTATCAAAGAAGTAAAATTCTCATTGATTAGTAATAGAGGATGCTTTGGCGGATGCAATTTCTGTGCCCTTACATTCCATCAGGGACGAATTATTCAGTCTAGAAGTCATGAATCTATTATTGAGGAAGCAAAGCTCATTTCAAAGGATCCTGAGTTTAAGGGTTATATTCATGATGTAGGTGGCCCTACAGCTAACTTTAGAAATCCATCCTGCAAAAAACAGATGACTAAGGGTGTGTGCATGCATAGACAATGTCTATTCCCTACAAAATGCCCAAATCTAGAGGTGGATCACAAAGATTATGTATCATTGCTTACTAAGCTTAGAAAGCTTCCAGGAATTAAGAAGGTCTTTGTACGTTCTGGTGTAAGATTTGACTATGCCATGTACGATAAAGACGATACATTCCTTAGAGATTTATGTAAATATCACGTTAGTGGACAGCTAAAGGTTGCACCTGAGCATATTTCAAATAATGTGCTTTCTTATCTGGGTAAGCCTGATATTTCTGTATACAATAGCTTTTGTGAGAAATATGCAAAGATAAACAAAGAACTAGGCTTAAAGCAATATTTGGTGCCATATCTTATGAGCTCTCATCCAGGTTCTACTTTGGATGATGCCATTGCTCTTGCAGAGTATTTAAGGGACCATCATTTGTCTCCAGAGCAGGTTCAGGATTTTTATCCTACTCCTAGTACAATTTCAACTACCATGTACTACACTGAAATTGATCCTAGGGATATGAAGCCTGTTTATGTTTGTAAGAATCCTCATGAAAAGGCCATGCAAAGAGCTTTGATTCAATACAAGAGACCTGAAAACTATGATTTGGTTAAAGAAGCTCTTATGAAGGCTGGTCGTGAAGATTTAATTGGCTTTGGTGAGGAATGTCTCATCCCACCAAGAAAAATAAAGAGCAGAGAATTCAAGAAAAACGAACCTAAAAAGAACCATTCAAATGCACCGAAAACAAATGAAACAAAAGATGGTTCAAAAGGGTCAAAATCTATAAATAAAAATAATAAGTCTTCCAGAACAAATAATTCTGGCAAACATAATAAGTCAAATGAAAGAACTAAAAATAAGCGCAAACGATAGTAATCAGCGTTTTGATAAATTTTTAAAACGCGTTCTTCCTAACGCAAGCACAAGCTTTATTTATAAAATGCTTCGTAAGAAGAATATTACTTTGAATGACAAAAAAGCTGATGGGTCAGAGAAACTTAATATAGGCGATAATATCAAGATTTGGTTTTCTGATGAAACTTTTGCCAAAATGGCGGGAGTTGATGATAGAGATGAACTCTATTATTCCATCAAAGAAGTAAATCATAATATTTCTATAGTTTATGAGGATGATGATATTATCATTATTAATAAACCAGCAGGAGTAAAATCTCAAAAGGATACGCCCTCAGATGTTTCAATAAATGAGATGGCTATATCCTATATGATTAATGAGGGCAAGCTTAGTGAGGAAAGCTTTAAACATTTCCATCCAAGCGTATGTAACAGGTTGGATAGAAATACTTCTGGCATAGTACTTTTTGCAAAGAATCTACATGCTGCACAGGAATTAGGTGAAGCATTAAAAGAACGAAGCTGTAGAAAGCTGTATCGAGCTGTAGTAGTAGGCAAAATTACCGAAGAACAGTTAATCGAGGGCTTCTTATCAAAGGATGAAGCTACCAATAAGGTTTCTATTACAAAAACTGAAGCTAAGGATTCAAAACCTATTAAAACTGCCTATAGACCAATTTCTCATGTAGGAAATGAATTTACATTACTTGAAATTCATCTGATTACAGGACGTACTCATCAGATTAGAGCTCATTTAGCTTCTATAGGACATCCGATTTTGGGAGATAATAAATACGGAAATACGATAATCAATAAAGAACAAAAGGTAAGAGGGCAGCTTCTGCATGCATATTCTATAGAGTTTGCAGATGGAAGGAAATATGTCTGTGATTTACCAAGGGAGTTTAATGAGTACATTTAAGTCACGTGGACTTCGTGGATCCACATTTGAAGAATTCATAAATAAAACAAATGAGGTTTATGCCGAAAATGGTCTTGCCCTCATTCAAAAAATCCCTACACCAATTACACCTATAGATATGGACAGTAAAAAGGGGCACATAACTCTTGCCTATTTTGACCAAAAATCAACTGTCGATTATGTGGGGGCAATCCAAGGGATTCCAGTATGTTTCGATGCAAAGGAATGCAATAAAGATACGTTCCCGCTTCAAAATATTCATGCCCATCAGATTGATTTCATGGGCAAATGGGAAGCACAGGATGGATTGGCGTTTATTTTGATTTTCTTTAGCGAGCGAGATATGTATTATTATCTAACCTACGAAAAGCTGAAATCATTCTGGGACAGGATGCAGGAAGGCGGCAGAAAAAGCTTTAGAATCGAAGAATTAGATGAAAAGTATTTTTTTACAACAAAGCCTAATTTGCTGGTACCATATTTAGATATGATTAATGTTGACTTGTCTACCAGATTATAAAATATATAAGTGTAAAACAGACCCAAATATGTGATGTCAGGGTCTGTTTTTTTTATCATTGGACTAATATGTTTGACAGAGAACAAGAAAAAAACTAAGATTTTAAGATATTGATGATTATTTTTAAGGAGAATATGATTATGCAGGAATTAGTATTACACAGAGTATATAAACACTTTAAGGGAGATTATTATTTGGTCGAGGATGTGGCTAGAGATTCTGAAACACAAGAAGAGATGGTAGTATATCGTAAACTTTATGATGATGGCTCTCTTTGGGTTCGACCAAAGGAGATGTTCTTATCTGAGGTTGATCATGCTAAATATCCCGAGGTAAAGCAAAAATATAGATTTGAACTACAAGAAATCGCTAGCAAGAAGGCGAAATAAAATAGAATTTAGGGGGCTAAATTTTGAAATTTAATAAATCATATTATTTGAAAAATGGAGATGAAATAATAATTAGAAATGCTGAAGTTTCCGATGCAAAGGAATTACTTGATGAATTTCTATTGACTCATGAAGAAACTGATTTTCTTATGTCCTATACAGATGAGAACACATTCACTGAAAAAGATGAGGCTGAATTTATCCAAGGAAGCTTAGATAGTGATAGGAATTTACAGCTTGTTGCTATTTACAATGGGAAATTAGTAGGCTCTGCTGGAATAGAGAGTATAGGAACACAATATAAGCTTAAACATAGAGCAAATTTTGGCATATCTATTTTAAAAGAATATTGGGGACTAGGGATTGGAACAATTCTTACTGAAGCATGCATTGATTGTGCTAGGGCGGCTGACTATCTGCAATTAGAATTAGAGGTAGTTAGTGATAATGAAAAAGCATATTCTCTCTATAAAAAGCTGGGCTTTGAGGAAATGGGAAGAAATCCTCTTGGATTTAATTCAAGGATTAGTGGTTTTCAGGAATTGATTGCCATGAGAATGGAGCTTAATAAATAATGATTGAAAATGAGTTGCGGTAAGCAGCTCATTTTTTCTATGAATTGAATAGCTTCTACTATAGGGTAATGACGGTAAGCTAGGATATAACCAAATATTGACTTCACAGCACTATTAAAGTATAATGACTTTAGTTCTTTATCACACTAAAGTGCGAGGTGGGGAAATGAAAAATCTTACATTACATACTCCAGAAGGAGTTAGAGACATTTATAACAGTGAATATGAGCAGAGATTGGATGTTTTATATAACCTTAGAAAGTGTTTTAAGGATTCAGGTTATTCGCCAATTTCTACACCGACCTTTGAGTATTTTGATACCTTTTCAAAGGAGGTAGGTTCTTGCAAATCAAATGAAATGTTCAAATTCTTTGATAGAGATGGCAATACCTTAGTTTTGAGACCGGATATTACTCCATCAGTTGCCAGAGCTGCTGCTATGTATTTTTCAGATACAGATGAAGCTGTTAAGCTTTGCTATGAGGGAAATGTTTTTATTAATTATCATAGTCTTCAAGGCAGACTTAAAGAGAGTACACAGGCAGGCTGCGAGTTTATTGGCGATAGCTCTGTTGATGCTGATGCTGAGATTCTCACTATAGTTGTTAATGCTTTAAAATCAATTGGATTAAAGGAATTTGAAATTGGAGTAGGTCATATCGATATAGTTCGAGGACTTATTGATGCAGCTAATCTTTCTGAAGAAAAAGAAGAAAAGCTCATTAACTTAATTTCCAATAAAAATTTCTTTGGTGCCAAAGAATTGTTAGAGCAGGCTGAAGTCAGTAAGGGCCTCATTGATTTATTTGACATTACTGGAAAGATAATGAATTCACCAAAGGAATGGGCGCCATATCTAGATAAAGCAAAGAAATATAAAAAAGTATATGATGCGCTTGAATATCTTACAAAGCTATATGAGCTTTTAGATAAAAATGGTGTCATGGATTATATTTCATTTGAGCTAGGAATGATTTCTGAATATAAGTATTATACTGGAATCATTTTTACAGGTTATTCTTACGGAGTGGGTGAGCCACTTGTAAAAGGTGGTAGATATGACTCACTGCTTAGTCATTTTGGCAAGGATTCACCTGCTATTGGGTTTGCTATTACAGTTGATCAGTTGATGTTAGCACTTAGGAGAAGGTAATGAGTGAAGATAGATATTTGACCTTTGCCTTAGGAAAAGGCAGATTGGCAAAAAAGACATTAGAATTATTTGAAAGTATCGGCATTACATGCGAGGAAATGAAAGATCCTGATACTAGGAAACTGATATTTACAAACGAAGAATTAAAGCTCAGATTTTTCTTGGCAAAAGGACCTGATGTTCCAACATATGTTGAATATGGTGCCGCTGATATTGGCGTTGTAGGTGAGGATACAATACTTGAGGAAAACAGAAATATTTATGAAGTGCTTGACCTTGGATTTGGCAAATGCCGCATGTGCGTATGTGGTCCAGCAGAAGCCGCAGAGCTTTTGAAGCATCATGAATTAATCAGAGTTGCCAGCAAATATCCTCGTATTGCAAAGGATTATTTTTACAATACAAAAAATCAAACAGTGGAAATTATAAAGCTCAATGGTTCGATAGAGCTTGCACCAATTGTTGGTTTGTCAGAGGTAATCGTTGATATTGTAGAAACCGGATCAACCCTTAGAGAAAATGGATTAGTTGTACTTGAAGAAGTATGTCCACTATCAGCTAGGATGGTAGTTAATCAGGTTTCTATGAAAATGGAAAATGAGAGAATTACTGAACTAATTGAAAAGCTAAAGGGAGCATTAGAAAATGAGAAAGCTTAAGCTTACAAAGGATACAATTGATAATATTTTAGAATCATTATTAAAGCGTAGCCCAAGTCAATATACAGAATATGAGGGCGCTGTCAACGATATCGTAAATGCGGTAAGAGAAAAGGGCGATGAAGTTGTATTCGCATATACGAAGAAATTTGATGGGGCTGAAATAAATAAATCCAATGTTGTTGTGACAAAGGAAGAAATAGAAGAAGCTTATACTAAGGTGCCACAGGAGCTTGTTGATGTAATTAGAAAGGCTCTTGTTAACATTGAAAAGTACCATGCAAAGCAAAAGCAAAATAGTTGGTTTACATCAGAGGATGGAATTATTTTAGGACAAAAGGTAACACCCCTTGCGAAGGTTGGAGTTTATGTTCCTGGTGGCAAAGCCGTTTATCCTTCTTCAGTTTTAATGAATGTTATGCCAGCAAAGGTTGCAGGTGTACCGGAAATTTATATGACTACACCATGTGACAAAGAGGGAAAGGTTAATCCTAGTACACTTGTGGCAGCAAATGAAGCTGGAGTTGATGTGATTTATAAATGCGGTGGAGCTCAGGCTATTGCGGCTCTAGCCTTTGGTACAGAAAGTATTGCAAAGGTAGACAAAATTGTTGGTCCAGGAAATATTTTTGTTGCACTGGCTAAAAAGGCAGTCTTTGGATATGTTTCTATCGATTCAATTGCAGGTCCATCAGAGATTTTGGTGCTAGCAGATGAAACAGCAAATCCTACTTATGTAGCTGCAGATTTACTTTCACAAGCAGAACATGATGAGCTTGCCTCTGCAATACTTGTTACAACATCTGCAGAATTTGCGGACAAAGTAGAAAGTGAAATCAATCGTTTTGTACAAATCTTATCTAGAAAAGATATTATCCAAAAATCATTGGATAATTTTGGATATTTATTAATCGCTGATGACAAAAAGGATGCGATTGATTGCGTAAATGCAATTGCATCAGAGCATTTAGAAATAGTTACAGCAAATCCATTTGAGGATATGACTTATATAAAAAATGCAGGAGCAATTTTCCTTGGACAATATTCTTCAGAGCCTCTTGGAGATTATTTTGCAGGGCCTAATCATGTTCTTCCTACAAATGGAACTGCTAGATTCTTTTCAGCTCTTTCAGTAGATGATTTTATTAAGAAATCTAGCATTATTTCTTACTCAAAAGAGGCCTTAGAAAAGGTATATCCAGACATTGTAAAGTTTGCAAATAATGAGCAGCTTACAGCTCACGCAAATTCAATTAAAGTCAGATTTGAAGACATTTAATTAGAATGATAAACATATCTTTATACTTGTAACTTTATTAATTTATTATACTTAGGTATAATTATTTCTAGAGTGGTTATTTACTGATTGGGGCGAATTATGACAGAAGAACGAAGAGCTAAAATTGCTAGAAAAACAAAGGAAACAGATATTACAATCGATTTTTCTTTAGATGGAAAAGGAGAGTGTTCGGTCAACTCTGGTATAGGTTTTTTTGATCACATGTTAGAAGCCTTTACTAGACATGGACTATTCAATTTAGATGCTCAACTTAAAGGTGATCTTCAGGTTGATTGTCACCATACTATCGAGGACACAGGAATAGTTCTTGGAAATGCAATTAAAAAAGCATGTGGCAATAAACTTGGTATAAAAAGATATGGCAGTTGTATTCTCCCAATGGATGAGACATTAGTTCTTGTTGCTGTTGATTTATGTAATAGACCATATTTATCATTTGAAGCAGATTTTCCTACTGAGAAAATTGGTTATATGGATACTGAAATGGTAAAGGAATTTTTCTATGCTATTTCATATTCTGCATCAATGAATTTACACATTAAGGTTTTGTCGCCTGGCAATTCACATCACATGTGTGAAGCAATGTTTAAAGCCTTTGCTAAAGCCCTAGACGAAGCAACAATTATTGATCCTAGAATTCAAAATATGACTATGAGTACAAAAGGATCAATTTAATCGGAGGAGTATTTTTATGGAGCACAAAAATATAGTTGCTACCATCTACATCAAAGATGGTATGGCGGTTAAAAGCCCTACAGATTTAGAAGAAAAAATAGATGTTCTTGAATTGGCATCTGCTTATGATGATAGTGGTATAGATAAAATTATTTGCTATGATTTGTCTACAGATGATGAGGAGCATGATAAAAATATTTTAGCTATCAGAGAAATTAATAGAAACATTCAGGTTAAAACTGCTGGTGGCGGAAATATCAAACGTCTCGAGGATGTAAAAAAGCTTCTTTACGCAGGTTGTATTGAGGTAATTTTAAATGGTTCAAAGCCAGAAACTATAGATTTAATTAAAGAAGCATCAGCACGATTTGGTGCACAAAAAATGCTTGTAAGTCTTAGCACAGTAGATTTTCTTTTTAAAACAAAGGATTTTCTTGCTAACAATGTACACGAGCTATTAATAATGAACACAACTCTTCTAGAGGGACTTGAGAACATCACATCAATTCCTTATATTGTTCAGGTTGATGATTACAGTTTTGAATATGTTGCAAAGCTTCTTAAATCTGATCAAATTAGAGGAATTTCTGGTACATATTTTAATGACAGAAATTCTGATATAATGCAGATAAAGAGTGAACTTTCTGATGCTGGTATCAAAATGGACAATTTTGAACCAAAGCTTAATTGGTCAGATTTAAAACCTAATTCACACGGGCTTGTACCTGCTATTGTTCAGGATTTTCAGACTGGTGAAGTACTTATGCTTGCCTATATGAACGAAGAGTCATTTAATACAACAATTCGTACTGGCAGAATGACATATTTTTCTCGTTCAAGAAAAGCTCTTTGGGTTAAGGGCGAGACTAGCGGTCATTTCCAATTTGTTAAATCATTGACTGCTGATTGTGATTTTGATACTATTTTGGCGAAAGTTTCTCAAGTAGGAGTTGCTTGTCACACTGGTGCGCCAAGCTGCTTCTTTAATGAGATTGTAAAAAAGGAGTATATTGAGCGTAATCCACTTAAGGTATTTGAGGATGTTTACTCTATCATTTTAGATAGAAAACAACATCCAAAAGAAGGTTCTTATACAAATTATTTATTTGATAAAGGACTTGATAAGATTCTCAAGAAGGTTGGCGAGGAAGCAACAGAGATTGTTATTGCCGCTAAGAATCCTGACCCTGAGGAAACAAAATATGAGATTTCTGATTTCCTGTATCATATTATGGTCCTGATGGCCGAAAAGGGTGTAACTTGGGAAGATATCACCTCGGAGCTTGCTCAGAGATAGGAATTTATGAAGAAACTAGCTTTACCTGACGATATATTGATGCAGATTGACAAACCTGCACGTTATATTGGTAACGAATTTAATAGTGTAAATAAGAATCCTGCTGATGTAGACATCAGATTTGCCATGTGCTTTCCTGATGTCTATGAGGTAGGTATGTCTCACCTTGGAATAGCTATACTTTACGATATGCTAAACAAGCGTGATGATACATTTTGCGAAAGGGTATATTCGCCTTGGCCAGATTTACATAATCTGATGAAGGAGCGGAGTATACCTCTTTTTGCGTTAGAATCTCAGGACCCAATTAAGGATTTTGATTTTATTGGTATGACACTTCAGTATGAGATGTGCTATACAAATATTCTTCAGATTCTTGATTTGGCAGGTGTTGCATTAGAAACAAAGGACAGAGAAAACGATGATCCTATAGTTATCGTTGGTGGTCCTTGTGCTACTAATCCTGAGCCTATTGCAGATTTTGTTGATCTTGTTTATGTAGGTGAGGGAGAAAATAGTTACCCACCTCTTATTGAGCTGTATAAAGCACACAAAGAAAAGGGCTTTAATAGACAAGCCTTTCTTAGAGATGCGTCAAAGATTCCTGGTATATATGTACCTTCTTTATATACAGTTACATATAAAGAATCTGATGGAACAATTGAATCCTTCAAACCTATTTATGAGGATGTTCCTGCAACTATCCAGCGTCAAGTAGTTAAGGATATGGATTCATCTAGCTATCCAACCAAAATGCTTATTCCATTTGTTAGAGCAATCCAAGACAGAGTTGTTCTTGAAATTCAGCGTGGTTGTATCAGAGGCTGTCGTTTTTGTCAGGCAGGCATGATTTATAGACCTAATAGAGAAAAATCAGTAGAAGTCCTTAAGGAACAGGCAAAGGAGCTTCTTGCGTCTACAGGACATGAGGAGATTTCACTTAGTTCACTTTCTTCATCAGACTACCATGCGCTTGGTGAATTAATGGATTTCCTTATAAATGATTGTCTATCAGAGGGTGTTAATGTTTCATTACCTTCACTTAGAATTGATGCCTTCTCATTAGATGTAATGTCTAAAGTACAGGATGTTCGTAAATCAAGCATTACTTTCGCGCCAGAGGCTGGTTCTCAGAGAATGCGTAATGTTATTAATAAGGGACTTACTGTTGATGACATTATTGGCGGTGCTACACTTGCTTTTAAGGGCGGATGGAATAAAGTTAAATTCTACTTCATGCTAGGTTTGCCTGGCGAGACGGATGAAGATATGAAGGCAATCCCGCAGTTGGCCAACGAGGTTGCTGCTGCTTATTATGATACAGTTCCAAAGGAACAGAGACAGGGAAGATGTCAGATTACTATATCTACATCATTCTTCGTACCAAAGCCTTTCACACCTTTCCAGTGGGCACCTATGTACGAGGCTGGAGAGTACCTTCGTCGTGCAAAGGTAGTTAATGATGAAATGAAAGCTCAGCTTAATCAAAAATCCCTCAAATATAATTGGCATCATTCAGATGTCACTGTTCTTGAAGGAGTTTTTGCAAGAGGTGATAGAAGACTTTGCCCTGCAATTTTAGATGCATACAAGAGCGGTTGCTTCTTTGATGCATGGGGTGAATATTTTGATTTTGATAAATGGCTTGCTGCTTTTGAGAAGAATAATATTTCAATAGATTATTATGCATATCGTCAACGCGATTTGGATGAAGTATTACCTTGGGATTTCATTGATTGTCATGTTAGCAAAGCTTTCCTTAAGAGAGAGTGGAACAACGCTATGAATGAAAAGGTTACTCCAAATTGTAAAATGGGCTGCAGTGGTTGTGGTGCAGCAATAATTGGATCGGGGGTATGTCATAATGCGCGTTAGAGTTAGATTTGAAAAGAATGGCATAATGAGATATGTTGGCCATTTGGATTTAATGAGATTTTTTCAAAAGGCTGTTAAAAGATCAGGTCTTCCTATTAGATATTCCGAAGGCTTTAATCCTCATCAGATTATGTCTTTTGCTTCACCACTTGGTGTTGGATTAACATCACAGGGCGAATACATGGATATTGATTTAAAGGAAAAGGTTGATGCAAAGGCAGCCCTTGAAGCTTTAAATAATAACATGGTAGAAGGTCTTGAGATTACAGGCTTTAAGTATTTGCCAGATGATGCAGAAAAATGCATGTCTGCAGTAACAGCAGCTAGCTATATTGTCACTTACAAAGACTCAAAGGATGATGCTTGTTACATTGATAATATTGCAGATTTGAAGCAGAAGTTTTTCGATGAGGCGCCATCTATTTCAATTATTAAGAAAACAAAAAAAGGTGAGAGGGAGCTAGATTTAAAGCCACTTATTTACCGTTTTAACTTAGATATTAAAGATGGTGTACCTGTTTATGATTTCTTGCTTTCTAGTGGAAGTACAGACAATATTAAACCAGAACTTGTTGTTAAAGCTTTTCATGAATTCTTAGGTTTACCAGAATTTGATGAATTGTCACTTGATATTCGTCGAATTGATATGTTTACCGGAGAACCAGACAACTTTATTTCTCTTGGAGATATAGGGGATGAGCATTAATAAAATTATAATTACAACTGGAATGTATTTAGATAAGGAGCTTCGGCTCCTTGTTTCATTTGATGAAAAGGATAATCCAGTTGATTTAATAAATCTCGATGTATCAAAGGTTGGTACTGTATGTACAGCAACGGTTGAAAAGGTTTTAACTGACATTGATGCTTGCATACTTAAACTATCGACTGGTGACAAGGGATTTATCGAAAATAAAAAGCTAAAACCAGAAAGCTTTATTACTAGACATTCCGAGAAGAAATTGGTGTGCCAATCAGATACCTTCTTAGTTGAGATTACACAAGACAGAAAAAATACCAAGCCATATTCTTGTAGATTTCTTGTTGAAGAGTCAGAGCATAAGGATTTCATAGATTATTATTATTCTAATGTAGCTAATGCTGCCGCTGAGGTTATTACTGATTCTACAGATATCGCAAATCGTAATAAAGATTTTAGACTCTACGAAGATAAAGAACTTAGCCTTTGGAATCTATATGGTTTGAAAGGACTCTTAGATAAGCTTTCTTCTAAAGTGTCACACTTAAAGCATGGTGGAAACATCATAATTGAGCCAACAGAAGCTTTAACCATTATTGATGTTAATTCATCGAAAAATTATGGTAAAACAAGTGCTTATGAAACTAATTTAGAGGCTATTTCAGAAATAGCAAAGCAAATCAGGCTTAGGGCTATTTCTGGTATTATTATCATTGATTTACTTAAAGTTACAAAAGAGGAACAACAAAATTTAATATCAGAATTTGCAGATGCTTGTAGAGATGATTTTTCTACAGTAAAAATCCATGGGTTTACAAAGCTTGGACTTCTTGAGATTACAAGAAGCAGAATTACTGCACCAATTAATTCATTGTTTAATGAATAAATAAAACATAGAAAATTCAATGGTTAATGCTATAATTTGTGACAGCGAGTTATATCTACAGTATTAATTTGGTTTTTCTGCGGGGGTGCAGCTATGGAAATCAATAATATTATTCAAATTGTAGAAGATAAGGCAGAAGAGATTGCAAAACAGGAAATTGTTAAGTTTAACAAAGAGTATCCTGAAGTAAATCTTACTGATGAGGCTAGAGAATCAGTTAGAATTCGTTCAACATCACAGTTAACTCTTCAGCTTAGTAAATTTCATTTTCATGGCAATGAGGAATTGGATGAACAGTTCAATAATTGGTTTTCTGAAAATGAGGAGGAGGACCTTCGAAGAACTTGCAGGCATTGTCTAGAAGATGAAGCAAAAAAGATTCGCGAAGGAAATGAAAAGAATCTTAGTTCCTTAGATGTATATTTGAAAAAGCATCTAGGAGATATACATGAAGTAGACTAGGCTTATAGTAATTTTCTAAGTTTTATGAACAATTTGGATTGACGTATATAAAATCATGTGTTAATATACTTGAGTATGCCGCTCAGTGTGGTTTTTTAAGTGCATTTCATTACGAAATGCCACCGAAACTGGCGAGTAATGATAAAAAGGAGGAGCAACCATGTACGCAATTATTGCAACAGGTGGTAAGCAGTACAAAGTTTCTGAAGGCGATATCATTACCATTGAAAAGCTTGGCGTTGAAGCTGGTGAAAAGGTTACTTTTGATCAGGTTCTTGCTGTTGGCGACAAGGATCTCAAGGTT
>JAEEGL011636140.1_pt1 | contig 25728 bp, 20 predicted proteins | sample 9134231 | NCBI WGS metagenome assembly JAEEGL01 (sample SAMN16246548, study PRJNA631951) | gut metagenome | biome: gut microbiome; feature: rumen; material: fiber-attached | host: Bos | place: Iran: Karaj | collected 2018-10 | reverse complement strand
GACCGCATCGGCGATCGCCGGCCGCGCAGCGCAGGCCTTTTCAAAGGACCGCCGCACGAGCCTCGCGCCCAGCGGGGCCAGGACCCCGTCCCGGTCGCGGACCCTGTCCTCCAGACTGAAGCCCGTCAGGATCAGGTCGACGTCCGCCGCGAGCTCCGCCGCGGACCCATCGAGACACGGACGCTTCCGGAAGGGGTGGGCGGCGCACCGCCCGCTGCAGAAAGCGCATCCGGCCGCCTCTGCGCCGCCCGCGGCGCAGAGCAGCGCCAGATGGGCAAAGGCCGCGTCATAACTCAGCGCCGCGCGCCCCACGGCGCCGTATCGCCGGCCAAGCGCCCGGCAGACGCCGCAGTAGCCGGCGCGGAACAGCGCCCGCTGGTCCGCGGTGAGCGCCGGGATATCCGGGATCATATAGCCGAACACGCCTTTTCCCCCTCTCGTTTCCGGTCCGGACCCTTGGCCGCTGGCCGCAGAATCCGCCGCCGTTATCATAGCACGGTTTCGCCCCGCGCGGATAAACGAATTGTGAACTTTCGCCCGGGCCGCGGCCCAGGCGGGACGCCGTGAAAATAATTTCGCCGGGCCGGTTGACATTTCGCGGCGAAAGGCATATACTGTACAGCGAACCGAATACGGAACCGACCAAGTTTTCAGGGCAGGGTGCGCCTTTCGCCGTGCGAAGGGCTATTCCCGACCGGCGGTGAACGGCGGCAGACGGCCGCCCAAGTCCGCGAGCGCCGATTTTCCCCCGATCCTTCGGCGCAGAACCGGTGAGAATCCGGTACCGACAGTTACAGTCTGGATGAAAGAAAACCGGGCGATCTTGCCCTGCGGATCTTTTCGACCTGGAAACGCCGTTTTCAGGTCTATTTTATTGCTCCGGAGGCATCCTCATGAAAAAGAATGACCGCTTTTCCGTCCGCTATCTGGCCATGATCGGCATGTTCGCCGCCCTGGCTTTCGTACTCACCTGGGCCACGCGCCCCATCCCCAAGGTGGCCGGGATCCTGAGCTATGACCCCAAGGACGCCGTCGTCGTCATCGCGGGGTTCCTGCTGGGACCGCTGGCCAGCCTGATCATCTCGGTCCTGTCGTCCTTCATCGAATTCCTCTCCATCAGCGACACCGGCCTCATCGGCTTTCTGATGAACGTGGTCTCCACCTGTTCCTTCGCGGTCCCGGCGGCGTTTTTCTATCAAAAGCACCGCTCCATGAAGGGCGCGGTGCTGAGTCTGGCCATCGGCGTGACGAGCATGGCCGCCTGCATGGTGGCTTGGAACTACATCGTCACCCCGATCTACATGGAGGTCGAGCGCGCCCAGGTGGCCGCCATGCTGGGCAAGGTCTTCCTGCCCTTCAATCTGGTCAAGGGCGGCCTGAACGCCGGCCTGGCCCTGCTGCTGTACAAGCCGCTGACCGCGGCCCTTCGAAAGGCGCGGCTGGCGCTTCCCTCTCCGTCCGAGCACAAGGGCCGCTTCCATCTTGGCTTCACCCTGTTCGCGCTGGCGGTCTTTGTCACCTTCACGCTCCTGCTGCTGGTCATGCTCAAGGTCATCTGACCCGCCGCGCCCCGGCAAGAAACGCCGGTCTCCGGCTCGGCGGTCCGTTCAGAAAGAGATCTGCCGTCTGAAAACCGCGCCGCAAGGCAAGACACAGGCCCGAAGAGCGTCAATGCTCTTCGGGCCTGCGTTTTTTTCATAAATCATTGGTTTCCGCGGCCGTTGTCTTGTCGGATCTCCCGCTCGCGTCGATCCGCTCTTCAAAGCCGATTTGCCTCGTTCGTTTCCTCTGTCCGGATCAGACCTCGTCACGCGCCGCGGCGCCTCCGGCCGATCGCGGAGATTCCCTCCGCCGCGCCCCAGCCGATCAGCGCCAGCACGACAAGCGCGGCGGAGAGTCCCAGCCACAGGTCGAAGGACCTGTCCGGCGCCGCGGGTCCGGTGCGGTTTCCCAGCGAATCGCGGATCACAACGTCCTCCCGCGCGCCGGCCTGCCAGCTGCTTCTCACGGCCACCGCGCCGCCCCAGCGGCGTGCGGCGGCCCTTTCATAGAGCCCCTTCACCAGCGGGCTGACCCAGACGGTCACCGGCGCGCCGGCCGGAACGTCCGTGCGGGCCAGCGCCCGTTCCTCCACCGCGGCGACGGGAAAGCGGCGTCCCCACGCCTCGCGGACCTCGAAAAAGACCCGGTCCGCTTCGTTCCGGGAAACGCCGGCCGGAACAAAGGTCAAAACGCAGGGCTCGGTCAGCTCCGCCCGGACGGCCGCCTCGGCCGCCGCGGCGTCGCCGGTGAATCCGATGCGCCAAAAGCTCCGCTCGCCGTCCGCCTGATCGCCGCCGTCCCATTCGGCGGCATAGGCGATCCCGTCGGGATACCCCTCGCTTTCCCAGCGCGCCATCAGTCCCGTCATGGTCCCTGCGCCGAAGTCCCGGCCCGGCCCGTCGAACGGGAGCGACGCGGCGTATCCGTTCTCTTCGGCGGCGCGGACGAGCTCACAGAGCAGATCGTCCTCCGCGGTGCCGAGATACCACTCTTCCGGCTCGGCCGGCCGGCTCAGGGCGATGGTCAGATAGTATTCCGGATCCATGCCGGCCGCCTCGGCCGCGCGGGCCGTCTCATCCCGCAGGGCCTCGACCCGCAGGGCGACGTCGTCCCCCGACAGGACAAAGCCGCTCTCGCTTGCCAGCACCAGCCGGACGAGGCGCTCCGGCGCGTCCCCCTGCCGGCGCCGGAGAAGCGCGGAGCGATACCACGGCGGGAGCACAAGCGAGCTTTCGCCCACGGGAAGCGCCTCTGCCGCGGCGGCGCGCCGGACCTTGGGGATCGCCAGCGCCGCCCCGGCGGCGAGGATCAAAAACAGGCAGACCGAAAAGATCACCAGCGGGACCGTTTTCCGTTTCACCGCGCATCTTCTCCCTTCCGTTCGGACTTAGCCCGCCGGAGCCCGGCAAGGTCTCTGTCCCTTGACAGTTTATCATCCTGCAAGAAATGTGTCAATATTTTCCCGCCATTTCGCTTCCGGCCGCGGCGACAAGAAAATCGCCGCAAGCGAATGCTTGCGGCGACGCGATCCGAGTGGCGGGACTTGAACCCACGGCCTCTTGAACCCCATTCAAGCGCGCTACCAAAACTGCGCCACACCCGGAAATCGGCAAGGGTTATTATAACACACTCCTCCGGAAAAAGCAAGCCTGTTCCCAAAAGAATTTTTCGGCCGCTTTTTCCGCGCGTCCGGACCGGGCCGGGCATAGGAAGCGGGCGGCCCGGCGTCTTCCGTGCGCCGGACCGCCCGCGAGAGCCGTCCTTTGGTCACCGGGTCTCCACGGCGCTGCGGAAGGCCGCCTCGACGGCGTCCGCCGTTTCGTCGCACATGATCAGCGCCACGCACCGCCCTTGCGTCACGATCCGGCTCCTCTCGGCCGCCGCCACCTGATCGGGGGCGTAATTCCGAAAAGTCCGGACACGGTCCTCCACGTGCGCGCGCAGGGCTTTCTCCGCAGCGTCCGCGTCGGAGGAGCGCTTCAGCCGGATCACGGCCAGCTCGCAGGGAGCGCCAAACGAGGAATAGCAGAAGAACCAGCCGTCGACCTTTCCGGCGTCGACGGCGGCCAGATAGGCCAGCGCCCCGTCGCCGTCCGCGTCCGAGACCTCGCTCATGCCGCCGGTCTCGCCGGCGGCGGCCAGCATGGCGTCTTTCACCGCGTCAAGGTCCGCGGCCGGGGCCCCGGCCCCGCCGCAGGCGGCAAGCAGCGGCAGCGTCAGCAGCGCCGCCGTCAGCAGAAGGATCGCCCGTCTCATTTGCCGTGTCCTCCCTGCTGCCATTCCCCTTCATATTCGACGGGCTGCCAGTCGCCGAAGGCGTCGTCGATGGCCTGATCGATCGCCGCGAAGTCGTCCTCTTCCGGCTCGACGGGAGCCTCGCCCCCCGAGACCTCGACGGTGATGGACAAAACGTCGAACTCGGCGGACAGCGGCAGCATCTCGGCGTACATCCAGACGTGCCCCGTCTCATAGTCCTGCTCCAGCAGCCCCTGCAGCCGCGAGACGGCATAGTCCACCGAGCTGTGGAGCGCCCCGGTGGGATCGTCCAGCCGGTAGAACAGGCTGCCGCCGCCCTCGTCGATCACCTTTCTCAGGGCGGAGGGCAGCGCCGCGGCGCTTTTCAGCTCGACGCTGTTCTGCACGGCATAGTTGAACGCGATGCCCTCGGCCGCCGGGAAAAGCTCCCGGTCCCAGCTCTGCATCTGGCCCATCTGCATGTCGCTGAGGTTGAAGTGGCTGTGATTGCCGGTGCCGACGTCGGAATAGATGTCCGTGTGGTACCATTCACCGCCCAGACAGACCAGATCCCACGAGTGGCCCAGATCCAGATTGTGGACCACCATACAGTCGATCTTCATCATCTGCATGAACAGCCGGAAGGTGGTGGCGTACCCCACGCAGACGGCGTTGTGGTATTTCAGCACGCCGTAGGGGTTGTCGCAGTCCTCCTGCGTCTGGGGCACGGCGATCAGCGAGCCGCTGTCGAAAGCCAGGTTCGCGGTCATCCAATCGTAGACGGCCAGCTCTTTCTCATAGTCGCTCATGTCGTCCCGAACGATTTGGGACAGCACCGCCGAGGCCATCCGAAGGGTCTCTTTCTCTTTGTCGTCCAGACGGGCGCTGTCCCCGGACAGATAGGCGTCCGAGATGCGGCGCGTCGGGCGGATGACGTACTCTCCGGCGATCCGGACGCCGTCCTCCCGGCTGCCGCCGCGGATCAGGCGGTTCCAAAGGGACGGGAGCCCGTCGAATTCGAACTCGTCTCCGGCGGCGGCCGCTGCGGCCGTCGCCGCGGCGGCGCCCGCAGCCACCGTGCCGACCGCCACGGCGGCCAGCGTCAGAAGCTGGATCAGCAGGATCGCCCCGAGGGCGATCCAAATGGGAACAAAGCGCTTGTTCGCGGGGTTTGACACGATCTTTCCTCCGTTTTCCCGATCTGTTTTTTTCTGTCTCAAAGGCCCTCCGGACGGCCGCTCAGCGGTTCCGGATGGCGTCGATGGGGCGCTTGGAAGCGATGCGCCGGACGGGCAGGAAGCTGGCCGCCGCGGCGACGGCAAGGCTGATGACCAGCAACAGCGCGATCTGACGCACGCCGTAGTGCAGCACCGTGATCAGAACGCCGAGCCGGCTGCGGATCACCACGTTGACGATGGCCGTCGCGACGCCGGCGAGGACGGCGGCCTGGATGAAGTTGATCATGGCGATCAGGAAGCTCTCGGCGAAGAAGATGCGGAACACGTCCGCCGACCGCGAGCCGATGGCGCGCAGGATGCCGATCTCCTGTTTCTTGTACGAGATGCTGACGGCGATGAAGTTTGCCAGCAGCAGCGCGGCAAACACGGCGTAGAACAGCCCGCCGTACAGGAAGCCCCTGGACGTGACGCGCAGGACGTCGCGCACGATGTCCAGCTCATAGGTCACCGCGTTCTGCAGCGGAAACCGGACCGAGTCGCTGTCGTCGTAACAGGCCTTGACCAGCCGCGTCAGATCGGTCCGGGCCGAAGGCATGGCGCCCACCGCGAAGGCATAGCTGCCGCGGTCTTTGGTCAGGAGCCCCACGAAGGCGTCCGACGCGACCACGACGCCGGCGTACTCCGGATACTTCTCCGTGTCGAGAAAGCCGGCCACCCGCCAGCCCTCGGTGTCGGCTGGCCCGTCTTCGTTCTGGAAGAACAGGCCGGTCTCCAGGACCTTCACGCCGCCCAGCACGCCGTCCAGACGGCCCTCCGTCAGACGCGACGCGAAGGAGGACGGGTCGTTCTCGTCATAGAGGTTCACGGAGCTCGCGGCGATCAGGACCTCCTTTTCGCCCAGCGCGGTCTCCGGCCGGCCGGTCCAGATCACGGCCGCGGGATCCACGTCCGTCAGCCGGCCCGTCTTTTCGGGCCAGGCGGAGATGTAAAGCCCGTTCTCCTCCTGGTCGCCCGGAAGGATCCCGCCCAGCCGGAAGTAGATTTCGCCATCGGTCATGCGGCCGAAGCGCGCCTCCTGCCGGGCCAGCTCGGACACGGTACCCTCGCCGGCGAAGGCCAGCGAACAGAAGCTGTAGCGCACCGCGTACTCATATTCCTGCGTCAGGACGAACCTGACCAGGATCTCGCCGGTGGACAGGTTCTCTTCCTCATCCGCCAGATCCGCATAGCGCGACAGGTCGAACCCGGTGTCCACGACGCCGCAGACCGTGAGCTGACGGTCGCCCATGTCCAACCGGCGGCCCACCAGCGCCCCGGGGTCCGGGATCGCCTCCGGCGCGGTCGGGTCCCCGCCCGGCGCGACGTAGCCCAGCGCCTCGAAGGTCTCGCAGAACAGCCGGCTGACGGCCACCTCGTCGTCGGCGCCGGGCGCGGGCAGACGGCCCGCGACCAGCTCGTAGCCCAGCTTTTCCAGATCTCCGTCCGACACCTCGGTCAGACCGGAGAATATGCCGCCCAGCAGCGGCCGGGAACGCCGGATCTCGTCCTCGTTTTCCGGCCGGCCGACGCTGGCCGAGGCGTTCAGCGACAGCGTTTCGGGGATGTAGACGCCCTTCAGCGCCGTCCCGGTGCGCTCGGCGAAGGACGCCAGCTCTTCGTCGGTCAGACGGTAGGTGGACTCGTCCCACCAGGCGCCGAGGCCCTCGCCCCGATGAACGGCTTTTTTCACGGCCGCATAGGTCACGTTCGAGTCCAGGATCGAGTCGACGCAGGTGCGGACGTGGTTGTAGGCGCCGAAGGTGTCCGCCAGAGCGAACATGGTGAAGGCCCAGGTCGAGAGCAGGATGGTCATAACCAGACGGAACTTTTTGAAGCGCAGGCCGCTGGCGCCGATGCGGAAGGCCGCCTTCAGCGGGAGCTTCGACTTGATCAGACGGAAATCCCGGCCGTCCTGCCGCGGGATCGAATCGGGATCCGTCGGACGGAACCGGCGGCCGAAGGCCCGGACGCGCAGGGCGATCCCCTTGTCCCGGGCGGCCAGATATTCGTTGATGGCGAGCCGGTCCTGTTCGGTGAGCTGATACCCGGCGGCGACCTCGACGGCGTCCCCGGAAAAGCTGAGCCCCTCCGCTCCGTCCTCCTCCGGCGCGGCCGGGTCGCACTCCACGTCCCGGATCACGCGGCCGTCGGACAGCTCGACGATGCGGTCCGCATAGCGTTCGGCGAACTCCCGGTCGTGGGAGACGACGATGACCAGCTTTTCCGCGGAGAGGCGCTTCAGCGTGTCCAGCACCTGGCGCCCCGTGACGGAGTCCAGCGCGCCGGTGGGCTCGTCGGCCATGATGATCTGCGGGTTCTTGACCAGCGCCCGCGCGATAGCGACGCGCTGAAGCTGGCCGCCGGACAGCTCGTTGGGCCGCCGCGCGCCGTATCCGTCCAGATCCACCGCCTTCAGGATGCGGTCCACCTCTTCGTTTTCCGCCTTTCGCCCCTGAAGCTCGATGGCCAGCGCGATGTTCGCGCCGACGCTGAATTCCTCCAGCACGTTGTATTCCTGAAAGATGAAGCCCACATAGGTGTTGCGGTACGAGTCGAACCGCTGTTGGGAAAAGCTTCGGGACGAGACGCCCTTGATGACGATCTCGCCGCCGTCGTACCGGTCCAGTCCGCCCAAAAGGTTCAGCAGCGTGGATTTGCCGCTGCCGGACTTGCCGAGCAAAAACACCATCCCCGTCTCGGGGAAACGGATCGTGACGTTGTCCAGCGCCTTGACCGGAACGCCCCGCTTGGGGCGATAGGTCTTGGTCAGTCCGATGGTCTCCAGCATGCGCCGCGGCCTCCTTGTTCCTTCGTTTTCCGTTTTGCCCCGCGCCGGATGCGGTCCGCGGGGCACCACGGTAGATTTTACCACATCTTACTCCGAAAAGCGATAGGCAACCTGTATAGAATCCGCCGGGGCCGCCCGTTTTTTCTCATGGTTTTGTCCCCCCGCCTGTTACCGTTTTGTAACCGTTTTTCCTCCCGCACGGCGGGCGGCAAAAAAATTTTCGCCGCGCTATTGCATTTTGAAGATCGCTGTGCTATAATACTCAAGTCGTCGGAAATCCGCGGCATGCGCCTGTAGCTCAGCTGGATAGAGTGACTGGCTACGAACCAGTAGGTCGGGGGTTCGAATCCCTTCAGGCGTATCCGAAAAAACACTGTCTGATCCCAAAGCAGTGTTTTTTTTGTTGCTATTTGGGAACGATTCATGTATAATATTTTTTAGAATCCCGTCGCAGGAAACTGCCGATACGTCACGACATCTTCGACCGACCATGAAAGGATGGATCCTATGTACCGCCGCACCCGGCTGAAAGACGTGCTCGATCTGGCCGCCCCGCAAACGTGGACCGGCTCTGTGACGCCCGCCGTCATCGCGCTGGCGATCAGTTATCACCGGCTGAGATCTCTGGATCTTCTCATGGCGTTGTGTTTGATCGTCATCGTGCTCCTGATGCAGTCCGCCGTGAACGCCTTCGACGATTACGCTGACTTCGTCAAGGGCACGGACACGCTGGAGAACTCCCCCGACGCAGAAGACGCCGTCATCGTTTACGGGATGCGGCCCCGGACCGCCCGGAATCTGGGCTTTGCGTTCCTGCTCCTCGCGCTGATCCCGGCGGCGTACGTCGTGATCGTGCGCGGTCCCGTTCCGCTGGTGATCGGGGCGATCGGGGCCGCCGTGCTCTTCTGGTACGCGTTTGGAAAGATCCCGATCTCCTATCTTCCGCTGGGCGAGGTCTGCTGCGGCTTCGTCATGGGCGGGCTGATCCCGCTGGCCGGGGTCTATCTGCAGACGAGGACGCTGGACTTCTTCATTCTCGTGGAAACTCTGCCTCCCATCCTCGGAATGGCGGTCAACATGTTTTCCAACAACGGCTGCGACATCGAGCGGGACCGTCCCGCTGGGCGCCGGACCCTCGCCTGTCTGCTGGGGCAGAAGCGCACCGGCACGCTCTATCGGATCCTGCTGCTGATCTGGGCGGCAAGCCCCGCCGTCGTCCTGGCGGCCCAGTGCCGCTGGACCGGCGTTTTCGTCTATCTCGCGGCTTCTCTGGCTTTCCTGCATCTCGTGATCCGCCAGTTCCGGATCCAGCTGGGCCCGAACAACCGCGACGCAGTCATGACCGGCGCCACGACGCTGGTCACGGCCGTCGGGCTGACGTACAGCCTGGCGATGGTGCTCGGATGAGCGGGCGGCCGTCAGACCGCGGCGGGCAGCCGATCGTCGCGCTTCGTGAACTATACGCCTGGAAGGAAGCGGAACTCGCCGATGTCCGGACCCGGATCCGGGAAGCTGCCGCACAGGCCAACGCGCACGGAAAGCTGGGGCTGCTAATCGGCCAAGCGGTCTCCGCGGAAGGGAAAATGCTCCGGCCTCTTCTGGCGCTTCTGGCCGCGGGAGACTGCGGGGAGAGCCGGCGCGACGAGCTGCTGTGCACCGCCGCCGCCGGAGAGATGCTCCATGTCTCCTCGCTTCTGCTGGACGACATCATCGACGGTGCTACGACCCGTCGGGGCCTCCCCAGCGTGCAGGCCGAGCACGGCGTCCCGGCCGCTTTGTGCGCCGGAGACTGTCTCATGGTGGCGGCCTTCGCCTTCCTTTCCCGGCGCGGGTATCACCAGTCCGCCGCGGAACTCATGGATGCGGCGCTGACCGCCTGCGACGGGGAGATGCTGCAGGACGAGCACAAGTTCGACGTTTCGATCGGCGAAGAGGTCTATCTGGCCTCGATCCGGGGCAAGACCGCGGCCGCCTTCGCCTTCTGCTGCCAAAGCGCCAGCCGGATCGCCGGCCTGCCCGATCCCGTGCGGCAGGCGCTGACCGCCTATGGCGAAACGGTGGGCATGATGTTCCAGATCCGGGACGATCTGCGCGATTGGACGCTGGACGAACAGACGCTGGGAAAGCCCGCCGACGAGGATTTCCAGAACGGCGTCTATACGCTTCCCGTCCTTTACGCCTTTGCGGCGGAGCCCTGGGGCACAGCCCTGCGCGATTTTGCGCAGAAACGGGAACTGACCCGGAATGAGCGGAAAACGGTCCGCCTTCTCGTGTCGGAGGCAGGCGGCATCGCGTATGCCAGGCACGTGCTGGACGATCTCGCGCAGACGGCGTTCGGACTGCTTGCAACACTCCACGACGATCGCCGCAAGAACGCGCTGCGCCTTTTGACGCAGGTCCTCTGCCGGGACTCGTGATCTTCGCTTTGATCCGACAAAGCGTCGGCGCCCTCGGCGCCGACGTTTTTTTCGTCCGATCCGCCCTTGACATCCGCCCGGCGGGATGATAGAATAAAATGCACTCTCTCCCGGGAAGGAGGTCGGTCGCCGTGCCGGGACGCGCCGAAAAGACCATCGCGCAGAACAAAAAGGCCTATCACGACTATTTCGTGCTGGAGACGTACGAGGCCGGCATCGAGCTGGCCGGGACCGAGGTCAAATCCCTCCGCGCGGGGAACGTGAATCTGAAGGACAGCTTCTGCGCCGTCAAGAACGGCGAGATGTTCGTCATCGCCATGCACATTTCCCCCTATGAAAAGGGGAACATCTTCAACCGCGACCCCTTCCGGGCGCGGCGGCTGCTGATGCACAAGAGCGAGATCCTGAAGCTCTATATGAAGACCAGGCAGGACGGGCTCACCCTCGTCCCACTGCGGCTCTATTTCAAAAACGGCCGCGTCAAGGCGGAGATCGGCCTGTGCCGCGGCAAAAAGCTGTACGACAAGCGCGAGGCCATGGCCCAGCGCGACGAAAAGCGGGAAAACGAACGGTACGTCAAGTCCGCGTCCCGGCTCGGCGACTGATCCGCCGCGCGCCGTCTTACCGCTATTCCAAAAGCCCGGCGGGGAACTCCCCCGCCGGGCCGTTTTTTCGTCTGTCTTTTTCCGTCAGGTCCCGTCCCGGGAAAAGCCCATCTTTTCGCAGAGACAGCCCAGACTCTTTTCATACTGGGCCCGGCTGATGGCCCCGTGGGCCAGAAACGTGTCCAACAGCTGTTTCTGCTCCGCAAAGAGCTCCTTTTTCCGGTCGCGCCGGTCCCAGCGGCCGTCGGCCGCCTCGGCCCGGATCCTGTCCAGAACGGGCTCGTCCGCCGGGCAGAAGGCGAAGGCGTCCGCCTCTTCCGGCTCGATCCAGCGAAGGTCGGCGTGCTCCAGCAGCCGCGGCTCGCCCGCGGCGATCCGCGCGGAAAACAGGATCAGCCGCACGGTCAGGTCCGGATACTCGTGGACCGTCTCGAAGAACACCTCGCCCGGCTCGACCTCGACGCCCAGCTCTTCGCGGCACTCGCGCACCAGCGCCCGGGCGGGCGTTTCGCCCGGCTCGATCTTCCCGCCGACGAACTCCCACAAAAGGCCCCGCGCCTTGTGCGCCGGCCTCTGACAGATCAGGAACGTCCGACCCCTGCGGATCAGCGCCGCGGCCACCTCGACCAAAGCTCTCTCCTCCGTTCGTTCCAGGTCCGGTCCCTATCCGACCAGACCCGTGATCAGGATCTCGATCCCGATGGCGATCAGGATCGATCCGCCGAGCCACTGGGCCTTTCCGGCCAGCCTCGTGCCGAACCGCCGCCCAAGCAGCACCCCCGCCGCGCAGAGAGCGAAGGTCACCGCCGCGATGATCAGCGACGCGGCCAGCGCCATTCGCCAGTCGTACCCGCTGACGGTAAAGCCCACCGAGAGCGCGTCGATGGACGTCGCGACCCCCTGGGACATCAGCGCGCCGAAGCCGATCCGGACCGGAGCGGGCTCGTCATCCGGCGCGGTCCCGGCTCTGCGCGCCTCCAGGATCATCTTCCCGCCCAGGAAGGTCAGCAGCGCCAGCGCGATCCACGGGATGAACCGCTCGACGGCGGAAAAGGTCCGCACCGCCGTCCTGACAAAGAACCATCCCGTCATGGGCATCAGCGCCTGAAAGAACGCGAAGACCCCTGCCACGGCGCACCGCTTTCCCCGGCTCATGTCCGGCTCGCTCAGACCGTCGGCCAGCGAAACGGAAAACGCGTCCATGGCCAGACCGACGCCCAGCAGAAGACTGTTCGCGACAAAGCCGAAACTCCACTCCATCCAAGCGCGCTTCCTTTCCCCGATCCTTCGCCCCGCAGCCGCCGACGCGGCCCGGTATCACCCTATGCCGGACGGGCGCGGCGCTATTCCGGTTTTCCCGCAAGCAGGGAGGCCCTTTCCGGGCGGCCCCGGGGCTCTCCGGAAAGGACCGCCTTATTATACCACCTTTTTTTCCGTCTGTACAGACCCGTTTTCCGGAACGTCCGCGTCCGGCCGGCAAAAAAAAACGACGCGCAGGCTCCGGAAGCCGGACCTGCGCATCGTTTGCAGCGCGACCGCCGCCGCAGCTCCACGCCGCGGCGCGGCCGGGGAAGAGACGGCCCGCGGTCAGCCGATGCCGTCGATGTCCAGATAATACCCCAGGACCTCGCCCACGTCGGTGATCCGGCCGCGCACCGTGATGGGATCGCCCGTTTTCATCTCCATGATCTGTTCCAGCTGGCCGCTGTTCCTCCGGATCATGCAGTGCACGGAATCCAGGAGATACGTATAGTCCCCCGGATCGGCGCCGACGCTGATGTACCTGCCGTTGCTGTCGATGGTTTCCAGATACCCGGTCAGCTCCACGTACTGCCCCTTGAACGTGTTCTGGGCGTTCAGCGCGTTCCCGCTCAGCATGTCGAACAGCTCGGTCACGTCGTACCTTCAGCCGCTATGAGACCGGCGAACGGGAGCCCGGCATCGCCGAGCTCATCAAGCTGGCGGACTATTTCAACGTTTCGCTGGACTACCTCACCGGGCGGACCGACGATCCTACCTGTTTCCGATGACGCAAAAAGCCTCTCCGATCCCGGAGAGGCTTTTTTCTCTTGCCCTGCGGCGGGGCTCACTCCGCCTGTGCGGCGCCGGCCCGGCGCGCCTCGAACTCCGCGAGCGACGCGCGGACCTTGTCGTTCATGCCGCCCTGCTGCATGCGGACCGCCTGTTCCACGCACTTGGCCACCGCCGCGGCGTCACTGGAGCCGTGGCCCTTGACCACGGTCTTCTCCGCGCCCAGCAGCACACTTCCGCCGTAGTTCTGATAGTTCATGAACTCCTTTTCCTCCAGGAACATGCGCTTCATGAACCACGCGCCCAGCATATACCGTTTTTTCGAGGCGATGTCCCGCTTGATCTTTTTCAAAAGCTCCAGCGCGGTCCCCTCGGTGGTCTTGATCAGCACGTTGCCCGAGAAGCCGTCGCACACCACCAGATCGTATCGGCCAGACAGCAGGTCCCTGCTCTCCATGTTGCCGACGAAGCGGATGCCGGGCGTCGCCTCCAACAGCGGATAGGCGGTCTTGCGCAGCTCGTCGCCCTTCTCCGACTCCACTCCCACGTTCAGAAGCGCGACCCGGGGCGACCGGACGCCGAAGGCGCTCTCCAGATACCGGCTGCCCAGGATGGCGAACTGGCACAGCTGTTCGGGCAGGACGTCCACGTTGGCGCCGCTGTCGCAGATGCCGACGATGCCGCCGGTCATGGTGGGCAGGATCGGGCAGAACGCCGGCCGGCGGATGCCCCTGATGCGGCCGATGCGCAGCGTCGCCGCCGCCACCAGCGCCCCGGTGGCCCCGGTGGACACCAGCGCGCAGGTCTCGGGATCCTCCCGCAGCAGTTGGATCGAGCGGATCAGAGAGCTGTCCTTTTTCTGCCGGATGGCGGCGGTGGGCTTGTCTTCGCCGGTGATGACCTCCGGCGCGTGGACGACCTCGATCCGGTCCCGCGCCGCACCGAGGCGTTCCAGCTCTCTCTCGATGCCCGCCTCGTCGCCCACCAGCGTCACGCGCAGATCCGCGTGGCGCTGAAGCGCCAGCCACGCCCCTTCGACGTTGGCCCCCGGGCTGTTGTCGCCTCCCAGGCAGTCCACGGCGATCTTCATCGGTCTTCTCCTCCCGTCAGGCTCTTGACATAGGCCCGGCGGCGCTTGTGCTGCACCGCGCGGAACCGTTTCCACTGGTTCTGGATGGCATGATTCGTCTCGAGGTTCAGGTTGGTCTCGGCGTACTCCACGCCGTCCTCCCGCAGCATCTTCATCAGTTCAGCCGAGATGGCCGTGCTGACGCCGCGGTTGGCATACTCCGGCGCCACGGCCACCAGACCCAGATCGATGATCTTCGGGTGCCGGATGGCCCGCAGCAGGCGGACCAGCGCCGCAGGCGTCAGACGGCCGCCGGACTTCTGGACCGCCTGCGCGATGGACGGGAAACAGATGCCGAGGCAGACCAGCTTGTCGGTTTCGTCCAGGATGACCGCCACGTGCTTCAGATCGACGATCAGCAGGAAGTTGTCGATCATCATCTTTTTCATCCCGTCGGTGAAGGGCACCGTCCCGTAAAGGCCCGCGTAGGCGCGGTCCAGCAGGGCGAAAAAGTCGTCGCCGTACCGCCGGATGAAGTCGCGGACGTTTTTGGCCTCGCCGAAGTGGAGCCGGCAGCGCTTCATGATATAGGCGCTCATGCGCTCCAGCGTGTCGTCCTGTTTTTCGGGCAGATAGATCTTGCTTTCGACCCAGTCCACCTCTTTGGCATAGCCGCAGGACTCGATCAGCCGCGCGTAATAGGGGGCGTTGTACTGCTCTTCAAAGGTGGAAAGCTGGTCGAAGCCCTCGATCAGCAGCCCCTCGCGCTCGAGGTCGGAATACCCCAGCGGCCCGCAGACCGTGTCCATCCCTCTGGCGCGGGCCCAGTCCTCCACCGCCGCGAACAGCGCATCGGCCACCGCCTGGTCGTCCACCGCGTCGAACCGCGTGAAGCGCACGCGCTTCTCCCCCGTCTTTTCGTTGGCGGCCCGCTGGAGGATGCCCTCGATGCGGCCCACCATGGCCCCATCCCGGTAGGCGTTGAAAAAGACCGACTCGCACGTCTCGTTGTAGACGAAGTCCCGGCGGAACATCTTCTTTTCGTCCGCATAGAGCGGCGGAACAAAACAGGGCTCGTTCCGGTACAGGCGCAGCGGGAAGTCCAGAAAATCCTTCCGCTGCCGACGGGTCCGGACCTCACATACCGTCAGCATACCGCCGCGCTTTCAGCGGTGGACGGCGTGGAAGCTGATCCCGACGCCGTTGGGGCCGCAGTGGCTGCCCGCCGTGGGGTTCACGTCGACAAGCTCGATGCGAAGGCCTTCGCCGAAGCGCCGGCGCAGCAGGGCGATGACCTCTTCCGCGATCTCGCGGGAGTCGCTGTGGCCGACGATCACCCGGTGATCCGCCACGTGGTCGCCCAGCTCTTCCACATAGGCCACCAGCCGCTCCATGGCCTTGGCGCGGCCCTTTTCCTTGCCGACGCTGACCATCTTGCCCTCGCTGTTCATGTGGATGATGGGCCGGATGCCCAGCAGCGTGCCCATGGTCCCGGCCAGGCCGGAGACCCGGCCGCTGTGCTTGAAAAAGCGGAGATCGTCCGCGAAGAAATAGACGGCGAACCGGTCCACCTCGTCCCGCGCCCAGGCCAGCATCTCTTCGGCGGTGCGGCCGGCGCGGTACTGGTCGCCGATCTCCTTGACGATGTTCAGGCTTCCGATGGTGATGCCCTTGGTGTCGATCTCGTAAAAGGCGCGGTCGGGGTACCGGGTCTTCAGCTCGGCCACCGCCCGGTCCATGGCGTCGAAGGTGGCGGTCATGGCCCGGGAAAAGTGGACGTAAAGGATGTCGTTCCCCTCGGCGAAGACCGGCTCGAAATAGTTCCGGTACTGTTCGACGCTGATGGCGCTGGTGTTGGGCAGCGCGCCGGCGCGCAGCATGTCGTAGAAGGCGTGGGCGTCGAAGACGTCGAAATCCACATAGGGATAGGTGGTCTTGCCGTCGACGCTGTACGGCATGCTGATGAGGCGATAGCCGAACTCGCGGGCTTCGGATGGGGTGATGTCGGTGTCGGTGTCGGTGAACAGGACGAGCATGCGTTTTTCCTCCGTTTTCTCTCTTTATTCCAGGATCAGGATATAGTCGTGGATCGGCTGGCCGCCGTCGACGGGGATGACCTCGGTTCGCCGGAAGGCGGCGCCCAGAGCGCCGCAGAGCGCTTCGGCCTCTTCCGCAGACGCGCCGGCTCCCCGGACCACCAGCATCACGTCGTACTTCCCGGCGTCCAGCGCGCCGGCCAGCGCCAGCGCCGCCGCGTTCCGCTCGGAGGCGTCCGTATAGATCGTGTCCTCCGCAAAGCCGATGAAGTCTCCGGCGCGGACCGAAACGCCGTCCCGGTCCGCGTCCCGCGAGGCCCGCGAGACGAAGCCCGTGACCACGCCGGCGACGACCTCGTCCAGCTCGGCCAGGATGGCGTCGGTATCGCCGGAGGACGTATCCAGCTGGGAGACGGCGGCGTAGCCCTCGCCCACGGTCCTGCTCGGGACGATGCGAACGTCCGCCTTGTCGTACAGCCCGGCCGCCTGACGCGCCGTCAGGATCACGTTGCCGTTGTTGGGAAAGACCAGGATGGTGTCCGCGTTGATCCGCGCGAAGGCGCGGACGAAGTCCTCCGCCGAGGGATTCATGCTCTGGCCGCCGTCCACCACCTCGTCGCAGCCCAGAGACCGGAAGGTCTCCCGGATCCCCTCGCCCGCCGCGACGGCGACGATGCCGTACGGCTTGCGGGGCGCCGCGGGCCGGAGCTCGAGGCGGTTCTGCACGGTGCTCTCGCTGTGCTGGAGCGTCATGTTCTCGATCTTCAGCGTCAAAAACTCGCCGAACTGCTGACAGTGGTTCATCACGTCACCGGGGACGCGGGTGTGAACGTGGACCTTGACCACAGTCCCTTCCCGGAAGGCGACCACTGAGTCGCCGACGCTGTTCAGCCAGCGGATCAGCGCCTCCAGATCGAACGCGTCCGGATCCCCTTTGGCCCGCTGGAGCCGGAGCAGGAACTCGGTGCAGTAGCCGAAGGTCAGCTCGCTGTCCTCGGTGAACAGGGACAGGTCGACGCGCTTTTTCCCGGTCTCCTCCGGGCGGTCGGCGGTCCGGACGGCCTGTCCGTCCAGCGCCATCCGCATCCCGTCGGCGATGTACAGAAGCCCCGCGCCGCCGCTGTCCACGACGCCGGACTCCTTCAGCACCGCCAAAAGCTCCGGCGTGCGCTCGAGAGAGCGGCGAAGCTCGGCGGTGAAGTCGTCAAAATAGCTTCGGATCGTGCTGTCGGGCCCCAGCCGCTCGGCGGCATAGCGCACGGCGTCCTTGTACACGGTGAGGATCGTGCCCTCCACCGGCACGGAAACGGCCCCGTACGCCTCGTCCACGCCCATGGCGAAGGCGCGGCTCAAAACGGCGGGGTCGGCTTCGTCGACGCCGGACAGCCCGCGGGAGATCCCCGCGAAGATCCGGGACAGGATGACGCCGGAGTTGCCGCGCGCCCCCAGCAGCATCCACTTGGACGCCGAAGAGGCCACGTCTCCCAGCGACGCGTTCTCGCGCCCGGCCAGCTCTTCCGCACCGGACTCGATGGTCATGTACATGTTGTCCCCGGTGTCCCCGTCCGGGATCGGAAAGACGTTCAGATCGTTGACGATCTTGCGGTTGGCATCCAGATTGGCGGCGCCCGCCCGGATCATGTCGGCGAACAGGACGCCGTCGATGGCTTCGGCTCTCATGCTCTTTCTGTCTCCTGCCGTACGGCGCTTCGCAGAGCGCTCTTTCTCTTTCTATTATCCTAACAAAGTCCGGCCGCAAAAGCAATGGACAAAAGCAGCGAAGTGTTAAAACTTTCACCGCCTTCCGCAGCCGGCTCTCCCCCGCCCGCCCGGCGCTCCGCCGTTCCCTCTCCCGCAGGAATGTTTCCAAAGTCAAAGAGAACCCTATTGACAGTCAAGCGAACTTGTGGTATAATCGAGCAAACCAAACAAGAGGAGGGATGAACCTTGATTGGCAAACTGGCTCCCGGCGCCGCATCGGGGCCCGGCGGGGCGGAAAGCGTCTTCGCCTCGTTCCGGCCTCTGATCCGCGCCGCCGACGGGCTGACGCTCGGACAGGTCTGCGTTTTGACGGGGCTGGAACCCTCCACGGTCCAGAACTGGGTCAAACGGGGCTTCGTGGCCCGGCCGGCGGGCAAAAAATACCGCGAGCGCCAGCTGGCGCGGATCCTGCTGATCTCGGCGCTTCGGGACAGCCTCCGGATCGAGCAGATCGGCGCTATGCTGGCCTGCGTCAACGGCAGCGCCGACGACGAGAGCGACGACATCATCACCGAGGAAGAGCTCTACGACCTGCTCTGCCGGATCGTGCGCCTGCGGGACGAGACCCCCGCGGGCGAGGCGGACGTGGCCGCGCTGGTCCTGTCCGCCACGGCGGACTACCGCCCGCCCGTTCCCGGCGCGGAAACGCGGCTTCGCTCGGCGCTGGCCGTCATGGTCTGCGCCTGGTTCGCCGGCGAGTACAAGCGCGAGGCGGAGCGCCGTCTGGAAACGCTGTTGGACGGCGGCGCCGCCCCTGGAAAGACCCTTCAATAAACTGAGCGGCGCCCGCCGCAGAAAAGAGGAAACTGTCATGACTCATGCCAAGCTCATTCGGAACATCGCGATCATCGCCGCCGCCGTCATCCTGGTGGTGATCCTGGCGGCCAACTGCTTCACCATCGTCGACCCCGGCCACACCGGCGTGGTGGTCACGCTGGGGCGCGTCCGGACCGGCGTCCTGCAGGAGGGCATCCACTTCAAGGCGCCCTTCGTACAGCAGATCGTCAAGATCGACAACCGCATCCGCAAGCTCGAGGTCAACACCGAGGCCTTCTCCAAGGACCTTCAGAGCGTCAACACCCGGCTGGCCGTCAACTACCGCGTCGACACGGCTAAGAGCTACAGCATTTACAAGAACATCGGCGCCGACTATGAGTCCGTGCTGATGGTCCCCGCCGTGAACGAGGTGCTCAAGGCCATCACCGCCACCTATACCGCCGAGGAGAGCGTCACCAACCGCAGTCTGATCTCCGAGGGGCTCGTGGCCGGGCTGAACGAAAAGCTGAACGAGATCGGCCTGTACGTCACCGACGTCAACATCATCGACTTCGACTTCTCCGACGCGTTCATCAACGCCATCGAGGAAAAACAGGTCGCCCAGCAGAAGCTGCTCAAGGCCGAGACCGAAAAGCAGACCGCCATCACCAACGCCCAGGCGGAGGCCGAAGCCGTCAAGATCCACGCCGAAGCCGAAGCCACGACCACCAGAATCCGCGCAGAGGCCGAGGCCGAGGCCACCAAGATCCGGGCGCAGGCCGAGGCCGAGGCCAACCGGACCATCAGCGCCTCGCTGACGGAGCTCATCATCGAAAACAAAAAGCTGGAGAAGTGGGACGGCGTCCTGCCCCGCGTCACCGGAGCCACCGGCACCATCCTCGACGTGAGCGCGCTCTCGGGCTCGTCCTCCACCGCCGACTGAGTCCCGCGCGCCTCCCGTTTTCCCCCGCAGACCGGCGCGGCCGGATGAGGATCCCCCCCTCGTCCGGCCGTGCCTTTGTCCGTTGTCGTTCCGCACCGGGGTCAAAGCCCCGCCGCATACTCCGTCAGGTTCCGCAGCAGAAGCCCCGCGGCCGGCTCGTCGTCCAGCGTGTTCTCCAGATCGAAGCAGTTGAGGATCAGGACCCCCGCCCCGCGGTCGAAGCCGCAGATCACGTGGAACGCGCCGTAGCCGTCCGGGATGGCATAGCTGCCCGTGTGGAACGCCGGGCAGATCACGTGATCCGGGACTGCGTCCAGCGCGTACGCCGGGTGCGGGAAGGTCTGTCCGAAGTGCGGATAGTCCGCCAGCCCCACGGCGAAGCCGTCGAACACCGTGCCCGGCGTCACGACGCACTCTTTGTGGTACAGCCAGTCCCGGATGTCCTCGATCCGGAGACCGTCGATCCCCAGAAGCGAGACGTCCAGCCGCCCCGAGCGGAAGGGCTCCGCCGACAGCAGGACGGCCTTCGCGCCGCGCTCGACCGCGGCCAGGATCCGCGCCAGGCTCTCGCCGTCGATCCCCTCTCCGGCCAGGATCACGCCGTCCTCCGCCGGTCCGTCCGCGGCGGCGACGCCCTTTTCCGTCAAAAAACTCCTCGTCCGCTCCGCCAGCCCGACGCCCCGGACGGACCTCGTTTCAAAGCGGATCGAAGACCGGTCGGTCACGGTGAACCGCAGCGCGTTCCCCGCGGGGGACGCGCCGTCCCGCAGAAAGGCGCGGAACTCATATTCGCCGGCCGGAAGGCCCGCCGGAAGCGTGCGCTCGTCCACGGGGAAGGCCAGCTCGTCCGCCGGGACCGAAAAGTCCGCGGTCCAGGCCGCTTCGGTCCCGTTCCGCCCGACGACGCTGAACTCCGCCGTGAAGCGCGCCCCGGCCGGCAGGACGCCGTCGTTGGCCAGCACAGCCTCCAGCTTCGGCGGCTCGTCCGCGAAGATATGGGGCCTGGCGAACAGACAGAAGCGCAGCGGGGCCCAGCCGTCGCTGATCGCGTCGAACATCTCGGGCTTGAAGCGCCGCCAATAGGTCCAGAGCCCCTCGCCGCACATGCCGTGGTCCAGCAGACCGGTCAGGCTGTAGCCGCAGAGCCTCGGGTTGGACCGGACGATGTCGAGATCCCGCCGGCGCACGTCCGCGTTCAGCCGCTGGCTCTCGCGCAGCATCATCTCTGCGGAGGGCCAGACCGACGCAAGGCCGAACCGCGCCCAGTCGCGCTCAAGCGCCTCGCTCTGATAGCGGACCCAGGCCGCGTCCTCCAGATCCGGCCGCCGGCCGTCCTGGCAAAAGCGCCGCCACTCGTCGATCACGTCGAACAGCGCGCCCTCGCCGAACTCGGACAGGAACACGGGCTTCGTGCCCGTTCCGACCGTCCGCAGGAACCGGACGTCCCCCGCGCTGAGAGGCGAAACCGGATATGAGTGGAGATCCCCCGGCCGGGCCGCTGGAATGCGCCCGGCACGGTCCTCGGCGTCTCCGCGCGCCGTACCCTCGCCGCCCCACTGCCGCTCCCACACCGCCGAGCCGGGGTTGGACAGCGAGCCCACGGAGGGGTCCTCGTCCCAGCGGCCGCTGTTCAGCAGGATCAGCCGGTCCGGGTCCAGCGCCCGGGCCCGGGGCAGAAAGGCCTCGGCCCGGCGGAAGACGACGCCGTCCGGCGTCTCGTTGAGCAGGCCCCAGACCGCCACGCAGGCGTGGCTGCGGTCCCGCCGGATCATGGCCTCGGTGCAGCGGTCGAACCGCCCGCACACGAGGTCCGGCTCATCCGGCTGCGGCTCTCCCCCGCCCAGCATCCAGGAGGCCAGACACTCTTCATAGACCAGCAGGCCGATCTCGTCGCAGAAGTCCAGCTGCTCGGGCCGGAACAGCCCCGCGATGGAGCGCAGCATGTTGAAGCCGCAGGCCTTGGCATAGTAGAAGTCCTGGACCGTCATAGACGGCACGGCGGGCAGCATCTGGCCCGCGGGGAACGCGTTGCCCGAATGGGCCGAGCGGACGAAGATCCGCCGCCCGTTGAGCCGGAAATACCCGTCCGTCACGCGGAAATCCTTAAAACCGAAGTTCCGGATCACGGCGTGGCGCCCCAGCTCCGAGACCAGCGCCGTCTCCACCCGGTACAGGACCGGGTCGTCCACGTCCCACAGCCGGTGCTCCGGCACGCGGACGGAGCAAGCCGCCCCGGTCCGTCCCGGCCCGAGGCGGACCGGGACCCGCTCCTCTGCGACCAGCGCCTCGCCCCCGGTCTTTTCATAGACGCGGAGCTCCAGCGCGGCCTCCGCCGGCCCGTCGGAGCGGTTCACCGCCTCGACGCGGGCGGTCAGCCGGCCGCTTTTCCAGTCGCCGGACAGGTGACAGTCCGCCAGATAAGTCCCGGGAACGCGCTCCAGCGTCACGCCGTACCAGATCCCCCCGTGGTTCAGGCTGGAACCGCCGCGCCGCCGGACGGTCTTGTTCCGCGAAGCGGCCCCGGCCAGATCGATCCCATCGATCTTCTCTTCGACGGGGTTCAGCACGCGCACCGCCAGCAGATTGCTCCCCGTCCGACGGACCGATCCGGTGATATCGAAGTCGAAGGGGACCTCGCCCCCTTCGTTGCCGCCCAAATAGATCCCGTTCAGCCAGACGTCCGCCTTGTAGTCCACGCCGCCGAAGCGCAGCAGCAGCGCGTCGGTGCCGGCACCGTCAAGCTCGCAGGAGAACTCGGTCCAGTAAAACGCGACGCCGTGGGCCCCGGGAAAGACCTGCTGGACGATCGACGGCACCGTCGTCTCCCGCGCCTCGTCGGGCACGGCGGCGGTCCAGCCGCGCCTGATCCCCCGGTTTTCGCCGTCCGGCGCAAGGCGCCAGCTCGTCAGCCGTCTGGAACGGATCATCTCGTCTCCTCCTCTTTCGGCGTCTCGTCCGCCCGCATCAGCGCGCTGTAGACCGCCCAAAGGGGCCGCGGCACACGGTCCCGCCGCAGCGCGCCGTAGGGGCTGATCTCCCGCCCCTCGCGGTTGCGGCGCGGCCAAAGGTGGTCGGCAAAGACCCAGAGCGCCGCGCCCGCGGCGATCTCACGCAGGACGGGATACTCCGCCGCGACGCACTCGGCCTGGAACGCCTCGTCGCGCACGCCGTCCGTCAAAAGCCCCGTGGGATAGCCGAACTCGGTCACCAGCACCGGCTTGCCCGGATACAGGGCGGACAACTCGCCCACGGTCTCCCGCAGGGACAGGGCCGACTCGGCCAGATCGTAGTCTCCGTTCCGGCGGATCCGTCCGCTGGCGGAGGGATAGAGGTTGACGCAGATCACGTCGTCGTACCGGAAACAGACCCCGGCGCGGCCGTTTTCGCGGAAGGGAAGCATGGAGACGTGGACGCAGAGACGGGACGGGTCCAGCAGACGGGCGTACTGCAGCAACGCGTCGTTGACGGCCGTCACCTCGGGAAGGGCCTCGTTGGTCTCGTTGCTGACTGACCAGAAGCAGACGCTGGGGTGGCTGCGGTCCCGCTCGATCATGCGGCGCAGCATCTCTTTGGCATTCTCATAGGTCTGGCCCAGCCGCTTTCCCTGGACCGTCTCCGGGACCCCCCAGGGGATCAGCCAGGCGTTCAGCGGGATCTCGGCCAGCAGGATCAGGCCCAGCTCGTCGGCCCGCCGCAGCTCGTACGGGTCGTGGGGATAGTGGCACATGCGGACGAAGTTCGCGCCAGAGTCCTTGATGCGCGCGAAATCGGCGTCCACAGCGGCGCGGTCCGCCGCGCCCCCGCAGGCCGGATGGTCCTCGTGGCGGTCGAAGCCCTTGAGGAAGATCGGCTCGCCGTTGAGCAGGATCTTCCCGTCCCGCGCCTCGATGCGGCGATAGCCGTAGGCCGTCTCGAGCTGGTCCGTCCCGGCTTCGGTCTCCAGCGTGAAGACCGCGCGGTAAAGCGCCGGCGAGTCCGGCGACCAGAGGGCCGGCTCCTCCACCGGGATCTCACAGGAGATCTCCGCCGCGGCCGGAAGGGTCCGGACGGCGGCGCGCCCGCCTTCGGGGCCGAACAACTCGACGGACAGCGCGGCCCCCTCGGGGACGGTCCCGCCCAGAACCGCTTTCAGACGCGTCAGCCCCTCCGGCGTGCCGTCGGCCGACACCCGCGCCAGATGGCACGGCGGCGTCGCATAGACGGAGACGCCGCGCACGATCCCGCCCGCGTTGCGCCAGTAGAACACGCTGGGCAGCTCGCCGTCCTCCCGCCGGCTGTCCGTCAGGACCAGCAGGCGGTTCGGCTTTCCGAAAACGGCCTGCGCGCCGATCTCGCACTCGAAGGGCAAAAAGCCCTGCGCCGAGCCGCCCACGTAAGTCCCGTTCAGATAGACGGCCGCGGCGTAGTTCACCGCCTCGAACCGCAGGACCAGTCGGCGCCCCTCCGTCTCGCGCGGGAGAGAGAACTCCCGCGCGAAGCAGCAGCGGCCCTCATAGTCCGGCTCTTCCGGACAGGCGTGCGCCAAATCGCCGGGCACAGTCGTTTTCCGCCAGAAGATCGGCGCATCCGCCAGCGCCTCCTGCGCAATCGTTCCGTCCGGATCCATCCGGAAGCGCCAGTCTCCGTCCAGAGACAGGCGCCATCTCTCCCGTTCCGACATGGGCCGTCGCCCCTTTCGCTCTGCAATTCCGGCGGCTCGCCCGCCGGTCTCTGCGCCTATTTTAGCATACCGCCCGCCCGGCTGACAAGTCCCCCTTTTCAAAAAAACGCGGCGCGGGGGGAAGCTCGGTCCTTCCCTCCGCGCCGCGGGACGGCCGCTTTCCGCCGTCACTTCTGCGGACCGCGCCCCTCATAGTCCGCGCGGATCTCCTCGCACCAATCGTCCGACACCGCTTTCGACGCGCGGAAGCGGACCGCCGTCTCGGCCACGGCGCCGTAGACGGCCTTGGTCCCCTTCCGGTCCGCGCGGTAGTTCACCGCCCGGTCCGCGTCGATGCCGATGCAGGCGGCGGTCTCCACCGAGTCGATGTTGGCGCCGATGAAGAGGAATTCCCAGCCCGCCTCTTCCTTTTTCCGCCGGACCAGCCGCCGCACCTCGTCGGCGGTAAAGTGGCGGCTGGCGTTCTCCATGCCGTCGGTGGTGACGACGAACATCGTCCGGGCCGGCACGTCCTCGGGACGGGCATACCGGTGGATGTCGGCGATGTGGCGGATGGCGTCCCCCATGGCGTCGATCAGCGCCGTACAGCCCCGCACCGTATAGTCGGCCGCGGTCATGGGCTTCACCTCGGCCAGCGGCAGCCGGTCGTGCAGCACGAAGCTCTCGTGGTCGAACAGGACGGTGGTGACGAAGCACTCGCCCTCCTGCTCCCGCTGTCTGGCCAGCATGGCGTTGAAGCCGCCGACGGTGTCGCTCTCCAGTCCGGCCATGGAGCCGCTGCGGTCCAGCAGAAAGACCAGCTCGGTGGCGTCGTTCTTCTCATTCGCGTGTTTCATGTTCGGTCCCTCCTGAAAGAAAAAATCGGCCGCCGGGGGCTTCTGCTCCCGACAGCCGAAGGATACCACGTTTTTCCTCTCCGAAGGTCGCCCCGCAGGCGACAAATCGCCTTTCCCCGCTTTTCCGCGCGGTGTCACGCCCCCAGCAGCGGCTGGTCGAAGGCGAAGAGCGCCTCGTTGATCGCAAAGACGTTGTAATTCCCCTTGCGGATGAAATACTCGACGATGACGTCGAACTCGCTGCTGGGCGACAGGGCGAACCCCGCCTTGCGCAGCAGGTCCCGGGCCTCGTCCGGCGGCAGCTCCAGCGCCACGGCGAAGGCCAGCGCCGTGGGCTTGCTGGGCCGATAGTGCGCGTCGCTCCGGATCTTGGAAAAGAGCTTGCGGTCGATGTTCGCCTTTTTGTAACAGGCGGCGTCGGTCATGCCCTTTTCGTCGATCTTCCGCAGCAGCATCTGGGAAAAGCTCTCGTCCAGCGCGCGCAGCCGCGCGTTCAGCTCCGGGTCGACCGCCACGGCCTCGTCCGCGCAGATCGCCATCTCCGCGTTTTCCCGGCCCGCGGCAGCGGCGTGCGGCATGACTCTGCCGCGATACCGGACAAGACTGCGCGCCGTCCGCGCGGCCTTGTCCGCCCGGGAACCCCGAAGGACGAGGTCCTCCGGCGCGGCGCGGCGCGCGCGGAGGAACGCCGCCAGACCGGCGTCGGGACGAACTCTGTCCCGGTCGCTCACGACCAGCAACACCTGCATCTCCTCAGCCCACAGGAACGCGCCGACGGCGTCCGTGGCGGTACGCAGGACCAGCTCCGGCGGGAACCCCGGCGCACCCTCGG
>JAEEGL010600930.1_pt1 | contig 25728 bp, 35 predicted proteins | sample 9134231 | NCBI WGS metagenome assembly JAEEGL01 (sample SAMN16246548, study PRJNA631951) | gut metagenome | biome: gut microbiome; feature: rumen; material: fiber-attached | host: Bos | place: Iran: Karaj | collected 2018-10 | reverse complement strand
CAATATCACTGTCTATACCAACGTCAACTCTTAACTCTCCGCTATTGTTATTGAGGTTTGTTAGAGAATTGTGGCAATGTCCGTGTACCATACAAGTGCCATGTGTTCTTCTATTCCAAGTCAACATAGGGAAGTGGCACATTTCGACACAGAAAGTTTCACTTGGGTCAATAAACGGATATTGGTTGTTGTTGAACTTTGCCTCCTTAATTTGACCATACCACTCAAAGTAGTTTTCTAAACCGTGTAGGCTTTTATCGTGATTACCCTCAATTAAAAATTTCTTTCCGTGAAGACGAGAAAGAATTTTCTGTGTCCTTTCCCTGTTTCCCAAACAAAAATCACCCAATAGATAAACAACATCCTCTCTTTTGACGGTTTTGTTCCAAACGTCAATGAGCCATTCATCGTGCTTTTCTATTGCTGCTTTCTTATCAGCTTGCAGTTCTTCCAATGTAATGCCAGCAGCAGCCCTTCTGTTTGGGTGAAAATACAAAATGGACGCATGGCTAAAATGTAAGTCAGATGTGAAATACACTTTTATCCTTGTACCTTTTTGCTCTTTTTTAATTTCTTCCATAACAAATCAAAGATAGGTAATAATTTTGGAAAAACCAAAAAAACCTTTATAGCCTACCGTTTTTACTATATTCTTCCTCTTCTTTTTCATCAATAAAAGCCCAGTGTGTGATTTTAACCCAGAAAGGAAACCTTTCCCACGGCGCGTTTTCTTCTCTTGATAACATCCAAAGACAATCTCCACTCCACACAACCCAAGCGTATTGCATTGGGGTGTTTTCAATTTTCAAAATTAACTCTACATCCCTTGTTGTTAAAGGAAGATGTTCATTGTCTAAAATATGCCAATTCATAAACTAAAAATTTTGCTATCGCAAAGATAGAGAAAATAACCAAATAAACAAATAAAAATAATTTAACTTTCTGTAAATTAACAAGTATTTATAAAAAAACTATGATAGAGAAACTTATAAAATGGTTTGGTGTTTCTAACAGAAACAAACATTTTGAGTATGCAATTCCTATTGGGTTTGTATTTACTATTCTTTGTGTATTAGGCTTTGCATCTGGCATGGAACTAAAAGACAAACTTAAAGGCGGTATCTGGGACTGGAAAGATTGGTGGGCTACAATGCTTGGCGGTCTTGTCGGACAGATTTTACAGATTGCGTTAATAATAATTATTATTCTAATATTCTAAAAACATGGAAGACAAAAGTTTAATTTTCTTCGGAACACTTGGTTTGTTCACTTTCAACTTATTGCTTGTTCTATTTAGTATAATTGGATTTAATGCCGTTGGATTATATATGTTGTTCTTTACAATTCCATTCGGTATTGGGGCGCTTTATTTTGATTATCTAGTTGCTAGATATTTTATCCAAAAATTTAAACAAAAGAAACAAGCAAAGGCAGCAAAGCAAAATGTATTAGGTGCATCACAGCCACAACAAAGCAAATTCTGGGATTTTGTTGAAAAGCTATTTGAACCAGTTGGCTGGTTATTTGATAAAATTGAATCCATTTGCCCTGCGGCTTACATGGCTCCGTTTTTCACTTTAATTGGTTATGGTGTTGTTATTTACACAATATACTTTATTCTCGCAACACCAGGAATTGCTTGGTGGTGGATATTCCCGCTATTATTAATAACAGTACCAGTACTTTATTTCTTTACCATCGGTTCAATTGATGTGATTAAAGAATGGTTAAGAAGAAGAAAAGAAAAAAAGGGGACTAAATAAGTTCCCTTTTTGTTTCTTCAATCTCATCTTCAAGTCTTTGAAGAAATGAATTGGTACTGTCATCGGCTTCCAGCCAATAATCAATTCTTGTGGCATATATCTTCGCCTTCAGCATTATTTCATATCCTTCTTTGAGTTTCGTCAACACCTCTTCCCTCTTTGACTTATCATCAAGCAAATCCTCAAACACATCAAAGTTGTCCAAGATATACTTTATTTCAGCAGCAATCACACCAATGTGATATTCCTTGTAATCAAAATAACCTCCACTCATATTATTTCTTTTTTACATTATAACCCATTTGAGCTATGAAGGTTTTGATTGTTGAAATCTGTCCCTTTGAGAATCGTTCCTCTGGTATTCCCATAATAGTAACACCACTGGTTACTTCACCTTTCATCCTTTTTTTAAGGATATTTATTTTATTTTCCATGTTAACGAAAGTTTCTTTTTCTATGGTGAAGTTTGGAGTATTTGCACCTTTGTATAAGTTTGACAGCATACCGAAACTTTTAACAAGTTTCTTGGCATCATTGTAACTAATAACTGTTATATCCCCTGTTTTATGATTGTGCACTACATACTGGTTATCATCCTTGGTTTTAATAATTGATATATCACCACTTGAATTAATACCAATATGGTCAGAAATCCTTAAAATGTTTCCATTAAAATGATAATAATTACTCCTTGTGGAACGAATAATATCACGCTCCTTGTCTACTACCAGACTACTGATGTATTTGTCAAGTTTGTGCATATTAAATTATTGCTTCTGCTGTTTTTCTATGTTTCTTTGAGTTTTCCAACACTCCTTGTTTATTATGATTGGCATAACAATACTTACAAAAATGTAAACACGTGCTATAACTTCCTATGTCCTTACTAATCATACATCCACATAACGCTCTCTGCCCCTTGTCTTTAACATTTTTTCTTGTCTCTGGTATCTCAAAATCACCCTCTGGAAGTTTGCCAGTTCTGCAAAAATACACTAATTCTTTGTCTTCTGCAAATATTTTTTCAATATATTCTGGGTCAATACATTTATTGTGGAAAATTCCGTACTCTTCCAAATCAATCTTTTCTGCACAGGTAGCAATATCTAAATCCCATTTATATATATCCTTTAAGTAAATCCTCATGTTTTGGAGTTCCTTAGCCATTGCAATCATACTATCTTCATCCCACTCAACAACATCTACCCCATACTCTTTCATGTTATGGCTAACACTTTTATAAGAGCCAATGTCGGCGAAACTAACAACAAGTTTGTTTGTATAACCATGTAATTCCTTCGCTATTCCGAAAATTTTCGCAATGAGTTTTCTTGGTGTCAACTCTCTTGTGAGAACCAACGGGTCAAAACGCCAAATAACCTTATCCTTACCTACCCTGTCTGATAGTTTCTTGAACGTGGAAATTCTCATATCCAGCAAAGGAACGTATGGCTCAAATCTCTCATCCTCATAATCGTTTAGCGTATATTGGAACATATACTTCTTACCCATAGTATCAAGCAAATCAAGATACGGAAGCAACGGTTGAGGATTCTTAGTCCAGAACACAAACAGTTTCGTGTTTTTGAACGATATATAGGATGTCGGTGATTCTTTTATATATGGGTTCTTCCACCCACAATAACCAGATGCCAATCTAATACCAAACCAATCGGAATAGAAAGCAGGTATATCAGTTGCTCTGCTGGCAGATATGATAACTGGCGAAGTACCCTCTACAGTTTCGCCATTATTCCTCGTTATTAGTACTTTATTCTCCATTTTGTATTTTCTGTATATCTTCTATTGTTAAACCAAACTCCATCAATTTTTCTCTTAATTTTATGTTTTCTCGAATTATAATACGATTGTCTTCATATAATCTATTAATCTCTTTCTCTTTTTGTTTGAGTTGACTGTCTAAAAAATTTACTAATTCATTTGCTTCCGCTATTGTATGTTTGTATTTAATACCTGTTGTCTCATCGGTTTTTGCCTCAGTAATGAGTCCTTTCATTCTTTCTATTTCTTGTTTATATTTGTTTTCGGCTTTGTCCTTCCACTGAATGTAGTTATAATAAAATTTATCTTTTAGATTCAACTTATCCTCATCAATCTTATCTCCATGTAGTTTTGGTGCGGTTACTTCGATGTGAACATAAGGCCATATCTTATCTATGTATATCAGCCCAGCGTAAGAAGGAATCTCTTCTGGTTTGACTAATCCTCTTGGAACTGCATAATAGAAATAGTTTGGTTTATCTGGTTGCTCCTTCTCATAACTTTTCAATTCATATTTGTTTTCTAATATTTGATGCTTTTCTGTTTTCTTCTTATCATTGAAAAAATCAGACCTTGAAATCTTTATTTCGACTTCATATGAATAACCAGACTTTGTTACATGCAAATAATCACTCTCCCAACGATAAACAAATAAATTCTCTATTTGATATTTTGCCCCATTCGGTGTCATGAAATGCCAGCGGAGATATTTTTGTATTTCGCTTTCTGTATATTCTTGTTTTTCCCCTCTCTTACCTATTGTACCCATTTTAAAGATTTTATGTCAAAGATATGTGTTTTTTTCAAGTTTAACAAACTATTTATATCATAAAATACAGATTACTATGTTTATTACCGAAAACGATATTAAAGGAATGGTTAGGGAATGTGTTAAGAAAGTTCTTAACGAATTTTACGGTACTTTTGATGATACAAGAGATGCACCATGGAATCGTCCTGATGATTCAAGTACCAGTAAAGAATCAACCGATTGGGATGAATTTTATTGTAATTTAACTAATTTAATCAATCAAAATCCACAATATGCAGAAATGCTTCAACCTTTACAGGAAAACCCAGGCGATTGGACTTCTTGTGATGTAGGTAAAGTCACATTATGGTATGATGTAACTGATTCTGATTTTGAACAAGACGAAGATGGGTATGTGTTTGCAAACAACAGCGAAATAGACCCAGATAGCGTAGAAATAGAATTATCGAAAGACAATCAATATCGTTCAACATTTCCACCAGAACTAATTCAACTGCTCGAAAACGAAGTACAAACTGAATTTTCTGAAAACAGAGATTGATTAATAAGTTTCTTAAACGATGATTAACAAAAAAGGGAAGTCCAAACGGACTTCCCTTAATTTTCTAACTTATGCCACTATCGTGACAGAAGTGTAAGAACCTCCTGATTCAGCGCTGAATCAACCATTTCCTGCATAGTCATGTTTCGGACTTCACCAGTCTTCTCATCGACTACCTTAGCGTCACCTCCCAAAAGAAGGGTCACAATCGCAGGGTCGAAACCACTGAACATGTATGTGCCAGGGCAATCCATGTTGGAAGGGTAATCCTTGGTGTTGCGGTTTACGCAGTACCACCATACCATCTTCCAGTTCTTAAGGAAGTCCTCAGAGAACCCAGCGTTTCTCAGTTTTGAAACCACAGCCTCGTAGTTGGTCTGCACCTCACTCTGGCTTGGTGTGGTGCTATTCCAAGAATAACCACCAGCAGGGTTGAACTGCATGTCGGAGACTACGACAATCGTCTGAGGGAAATCAGATTCAGGAATCTCAGGGCGGTTCCTCTTAATCTTGATAATCTCGTCAATGACGGACTGGAAGTTCGTGCCACCGCTACCAACGTTAGGCATACTACCGTACCACTTCTCAGTGAAGGATTCGCCAGACAACTTGTGGAGCCATGCGCGATTGTCAAAGCCCATAACATAGTTGTGGAAAGCACCCTCGTTGAGCGTTGCAAAGTAGATTGCAAGAGACTTGGCAAGTTCAACTGCACGAAGGTCAACACCGTTAACCATGCAGTTCATAGAGCCAGACGTGTCAAGAGCAACCCAAACGTTACCCTTAATACCTCCCTGGTCCTGCTTTGCAGTCTTGATGAGGTTGGCAAACTGCTTGTCAATCGTAAGCTGTGTAGTCTTAGGAAGACTTGCAATGCCGTAGTGGTTACGGAGTTTACGAGCGAACTCATAAACATAGCCGTTGAACTTAGCAACTGGCTGGGTTTCAAGCCACTTCTCGTAAGAATCTACAAGGTTGTGATTCTTGAGGAACTTACCGCTTACCAGATTAAGCAGTGCCTTGCCAGGGATGGTGGCCCAGTTAATCTTGGAGTAGAGGCCAGAACACATGTAGGTCTGGAACTTGTGAGCGACACCGCTAGCCTTGAAGGTACGGTAATCCCTGTAAGTCCAACCAGCGAACTTGGCGAAATCCTTAGCCAAATCATTGGTAGACTTAGCCCAAGTGGTTTCACACCTGTTGTTCGAGCGAATGCGAGGCATATACTTCTTAACAAGGTCTTTGTTGTCGGCATCGTTGATACCTTCGGCCATAACCTTGAAGTATTCAACCTTGTTAGGCTTCTCACTCATAGAGAGCAGCACCCAAAGGTCCTTCCAAGAACCAACGATTGGAACGAGCCAAAGGTTCTTGTAATAGATGTCAGGGTGGAACTTCTCGAACCACAAAAGACGCTTAAACGCCTCGTCACGAGCGCCCTGTCCCTTCTGCACCTTTTCGGTCTTCTTACCATCCATCAACTTCGTCTGACGGGTAATCATACGAAGATAGAATGGGAACTTGAGTGCTGCATCAGGGTTCTCGTTGTAAAGAGCCGCCTGGTCTGCGAACACTGCGTTGATGTCACGACCTCTGTTAGTACCAGCCTTACCGAACTGGTCAAGCAGAGTAGTACCGATAGATGCATAAGACTTAGCACCGTTCTCCGTGTAGGAAGACCCACTCCCGCGAGTCATTTCCTTCAAAAAAAGATTCTCACTCATGTCAGAAAATGTTTTTTGTTTGTTATTTGCTGTTAATTTTCTTTGGTTGTCAAAACCAAGCGCAAAGATATGCACTATTTTTTACTTCTCCAAATTTTTTTTAACATTTTTTTCGTTTTCTTCTTTTTCTTTCTCTTTTAAGGCGTTGTTTTTATTTTCGACCATCAATAATGCCCAAGCGATAACACCAAGTAAGTTTAACGCTGCCAGTCCAGTTTTTCCGTTGTTAAAACACCTGAACATCGCGTCAGAAGTACACCAAATCATAAAACCATCAAACAAGATTGATAACAAATAAAACAGTTTCATATTATAATATGTTTTGTTTAACAATAAAACGATTCATAACAAAAACCTCATTGGCTGTTTCTGTGATGGCTTCCACACCATAAAGAACTTTGTTAAAAGGCCAGCCGTGTACAGTTGTTTTGCACCTCTCAAACAAGTCTTCACGATTTGTACCGTAATACTCGAATTTTGCATTGGTTTCTAACGTTTTTTGACCTTTTACAAGTTTGTCAATGTACGAAACAGCAGAATCGTATGAACGAAACGTCTCAACATTGTACTGGGCATCTGTTTTGTTAAAATCAACAACAATACCTCCGTTTTCTTTCCTAATGGCATACTGTTGTTCCCATTTGATGATAACTAAATAAACTTCTTTTTCCATATTTTTGTGTTTTTACCTTTCATATAGCAAAGACCATGCCAAAAAAAATGTATGTCACAAAGTCATTTGATGACGCAAATATACAAAAGTTTTTTCATTTACAAAACTATTTATAAAGAAACATTAAACGATTATGAGTAAATCAATTAATATAACTGAGAACGATGTTGTAAGATTAGTCACGGAGTCTGTCAAAAAACTTATGAAAGAAGATGAAGTTTTTAATGTATGGATGCCTATCACAAGACCTACTAGCCCTTTGGAACAATTTGCAATGAGAGACGGATGGGAGAAGATGGAAAGAGAAGACGATGAACCTCTTTATCGTGACCCAGACTACAACGAATATGTTATAGACGATTACGGACGTAAGTTCATACCAGTGGACGATTATTCTGAAATTGCAGAAACCAAACAACTAAGGAACTTTATTAGAAAAATGGTTAACGAAGAACTTGATAATCTTTATGGTGTTGGTGGTAGTGTGGCTATTTCAAACGCTCAACAGCCAGCTGGTGGTGTTCCTACCGTTGACGAAAAATTTGACAGCGCAAGCGGCATTAGAAAACAAATAAGACAATGAGCCAGAAATCACGAAAAGACAAACGGCAAGCAGAAAAGTGGCGGTAGAGTAAACAAATCCAAACGTTCACTCGTTATTACGTGGCTTAAAAAGAATGACATCAACTGTGCTGAGATTATGAGAAAACTTTGGCATCCAGCAAAAGAAGATGAGGATAGCGCAAGAAGTTATTTTTATAAGTGTAGGGATGGTAAGTTAAACGATTCTGGTGTGCCATACAGATTCTCAGATGAAGAAATCAACGCACTATATAGAATCAAATCAGAAGCATCAGCATAACAATAAAGCCTTGGAAATCCCAAGGCTTTTTTATTAATCAAAATCAAACGTTAATTTGTGTATTTTACCATTAATCTTCTCAACAGTCATACCTCTGTACCAAAGAGAAGGAGGATTCCCGCCATTAAGCAAATCTTTGATAATATTGTTCATTCTTGGTTGAACGATATCTGATATCTCCTTGTTGGTGAAATCGTAATATAATGTTTGTACAATATGTTCGTTTGCTTCAACCCCTTTTATGTCCGTTCCTTTGTCTTCACACCTTATTTCTTTTCCACCCCAGAACGTTTGGTTACATTCAGCACACGTTGAGCCTTCAAACGTTTCTATTTCTGTGCGGTCAGGGTCGTCTAAACAAGCCTCTGTGTATTCTTGTCTTGTTTCTTCATCTGGTGTTTCTTGAAAACTGAGTTCACCATTACACATAAACATATTAACCGCTTCTGCATCACACGCAACTGATTCCGTTCCGTATGTAGTCTCTGGCTCTTCTTTAACACGTTCACCTTCCATATAAGTAAACTCAATGCCGACACAGAAGTTTCTACTGTCTACTTGCTTAAAGATATATACGCCTTGATTTTCTTTATTGAAGGTGTTGACAAAGATTGCGCGATTATCTTTCACATTAAACGGGGTGTCGCCTTGTGCGACATCAGCAACCTTCTCAACCCATTTATCAGTTAGTTTTTCTCCCTGTTGTACTTTGTAGTAAACTGTTTCGAAAATACCACCAACATTTGCGACATTGACAATTCCGACTTGCTCAAATTCTGGTGTTTCTAACGTACCACCATATTCGATACCAACATGCGTCCTTGAAATGTTGTCTTTATATTGATAACAATGATATACACCCTTGTAAATCGGGCATATTTCTACTGTTGAATCTGGAAACAATGCGTTACCAACAATAACCGAACCATTATTGAGTTCAATCGTACCTATATATGTTTTGTCCATCTATGTCATTGTTAGCACATTATTAAAAGTTAACAGGCCTCAAATAATTCCAACCATTTCTTACTTCAATTCCAAGTAGTTTCCTAAAGTCCTCTTGAAAATCTCTATCAAGCATGCCACCGTCCATATAGAACACACCATTGCTATAATACAAGTCTAATCCTGCGGCGATTTTCTCGCCATTTCTCCCAACAGGGATGTCTTTAACGATTCTGTATTTACCTTCCATAGTATATTGTTTTTTGAATTTATAAATCTGTTTATTCTTAATACTCTATTTCCCCTCCATAAACGGGTCTTAGTTTTCCTTCTGAAACAAGTTGCCTTATCACGTCCCTTCCATTTTCCTTTACCAAACTTTTAGGGAATGATATACTTATTTGCACTATATAAGAATTTTTATGTACCATGAATATGTGTCATTTGACGGCTTGGTACATGAACTTAAAAGATATGCGTCCTTTACAAAATCTTGTTTTCTAAGGTTCTTAATCATTTCTATACATTCCTCATTTGCTGGAATAAAGTCGTTGTCTAACCCGTTTGTTCCATTTCCGAACTGCCAAAATATTTCAACGTTTTTCTTTTCATCCCTTTTGATGGCAAGTAATTCACAGTCGCTAAGGGCTTTCTTTTCCTTACCAGCTAAACCTCGTATTTCATAGTTCCTTAAAAAATCGACAAGTCTTTTTGCATTGTTTTTTTGCTTTTCCGTCAATTCTCCAATGGCGGCAATCCAGAAATCACCATCATTAAGGGGGTTTTCTACCTCAAGTATCCAGTCGGCAATGAAACGGACAAAATAGTTTGGATGCATATAGTCATAGTATCCTCCTTGTTGCCAAGGGTCACAACACTCGCTTATGCGTTCTTTAATACTGAATTTGTTCATTGTAACTTATTTTTAACCTTTTATTTAGTGTAATCATACTGTTCTTTATTAAATATAATGTTTTATTTATATAATTAAAGAATTTCTCTTAATTTTTTCGTCTCATTATTAACAGAAATTACTTCATAACCATCATCTTTGAGCCAAATAATTCTTCGTCCCAAAACTTTATAACCAAGGTCTTCAAGCGGGATTTGATAACAAGATAATTGGATTGTATATGCAGACAAGTTTTCCTCAAAATACTCTTGAAACGGTGGGAACATCATTTTCTTGGTTGCCCTCGAAAATTCCTTATAGAGATTCCCGTTTGTTTTCCAGTCACCAAGCACTAGACCGCTTTTACTATCGTCACTTGGGTGTTTAAAATACATCAACAAGTCCATTGTACCACCAAAATCTTCCTTGAACTTTGGTTTATCTGGATTGATACCGCTGTAAAGTTTAGTTTCTGGTAAAACAACCCACATGTCTTGAGGAAAGTTCTGCCAAAACTTCAAAGCAGATTCTTCCTTTGGTCTTGTAGGAATCAGCCAGTTTTTATCTTTGATATATTTGTATTTGTTGTCTTCTGTTATGTTTTCTGGGTGCATCATATGAATCCACGCCAAAGATTCTGCATAACTGTGTACCTGTGTTCCAGTAACAGTGGCTTTTAAATTAGTGAACTTCCATTGGTCCATCCAATACTCTGGCGTATTTCCATTTTTCTCTGCATACGCAGTGGCTTTTGCAACGGTATCGAACTCACTTTCAAATCTTGAAACGATTGTTGAAACTGGCGTTAGTTCTCTGCCATGCAAAAAATACTTGTGACCCTCATCCACAAACTCAAGGTCACCAAATGCATCAAGAATATGCTTTCTTATTTCTGTTACCTCTTTTGGCTCACCTGGAACAACTATTTCATATTTACTTTGGTCTCTTAAAGGCATACTACTTTAGTTTTATCACTCCACAGTTATTCATTAAATCCAATATATCCACCACATTACCCGTGAAATCACCGTAAAATCTTTCAGGTGCAATATTCTTACAAAGCGTCATCGTTGCTTTAAAAGATTTGATTTGCTGTGCAGTCCACAATCCCATGACACACAAAATGACGCGATTTACAGTAGTGCCATACATCTGTGCTTGCCAGCAAGAATTAACAATTTCTGCAATACTGTACACACCCTGCATTTCAGGAGTAATAACATAAAGGTGTACGTTACATTTTTTGTTTTTTTCCTCCTCCTCAATCGCTTGACATTCTGGTGTCCAATCTTTAACAACTGGATTAAACCATTCACATTCGTAACGTTTCAGACCTTCAATAAGTTCGTCTCTCCAAGTAGTTTCGGCGCAAGTGCCACCTAAAAAAATTCTGTTCATTGTATAAGTTTTTAATTATTATTTTCTTGTAATTCAGTTTCTTCTTCCAATACAAATGGATTTTCATCTGGCTGGCAACACACAGCCATAATCATTATTGTCATAAAGATAATAAAAAACTTTCTCATTTCAAACTTTTTTGTTTTCTTTATATTCTTTTAAACGCTCTTTTATTAGCATTCTTTGTAGTTTCTTGGCGATAATATCGCCGTGACAAGGCAATGGTTTACAACAGCATTCAAGATAAATCGTTTCACCATTTTTATACTTATCATATATCTCATCAACAACTTCCTTGAACTCAATATTACCAGAATACATCGTATCAAAATAATCAGAATATTTTACGATTGATTCCTCCCTTGTTTTGCATTGATACAACGCTCTGGTTCTTCCTACTTCTAAATGCGTGTAGGGGTTGGATAATATACTGGGACGCATAATGTTGTAGTTGTTTGGACTATCACTATGCGTCTCAGTATTCCTATTATAAACGATTACTCCCATTTTGGAACAAACGATGGTACTCTGACAATATCCAATTTGAACTTATTCTTTTCGTTCATTATGTCAATCTTCATCTTGACATCCTCATCTTCACAAACACCAGTTCTAATGTATTTGTCAAGCACCGAATATGTAAAACCAAACTTCGTTTCATCTGGCATGCTACCAGGAAGCCCATCATCTGGCGTTTTGTCAACCCACTTATCTGGAACACCAAGAACTCTCCCAATTTCTTTTACTTCAGTAACAGTAAGGTTAGATAGAGGCGCAAATGACCCAGCGTTATCGCCGTACAAAGTTGAGTAACCTATCCAATCTTCTGATAAGTTACAATTGCAAGAAACTCTTCCATTAACGGACTGTGCGATAGCATAAAGCATTGTCATCCTTACCCTTGGAGGAATGTTCTGTACTGTCTGCTTTGTCCATTCCCATGTGGATGGTGTGTTAATCTTGGTAAATTCATCACAAATTTTACCAATAGGTGCAACCATAAAAGGAATGTTAAAGTATTCGGCAATCTTATCAGCATCATTAAGGCTTTGGTTGTTGTCTGGCATGGCAACACCAATAACCCTGTCATGACCAAGTGCCTTAACACAAAGAGCACATACAATGGTAGAATCTTTACCACCAGAAAGTCCAATAACAGCGTTACCACTTTTACTGTTAGCGTCAAACCACTCTTTAATCCAGTTAACGCACTGGTTAGCGATTTCTTCGTACTTGTTCATATTCAATACAATTTTCAAAATCTTCAATTTTAACTTCACAAGAACCCCAACCACCGTTAATTTGTACCACGGCTATAGGAGTAGTACCATTTATGTACCAATTCACAACACTTACTGAAGCACCAACATAACCAAACACCCTTTGATTATGGTACACACTTGAATCAATATATGGGATTGGTTGGGTTAGTTTAAAAGATTTTTTATATGGATATTTATCTTTTCCCAAAGCAATTGCCCTTTGTGCTTCATCATATGCTAACACAAATTCATGGAGATTGGCAAACCTCTCAATCTTACCACAATTGGAGGTTAATAATACATCTTCAATTGTCTTTTCTTTGTTGTAAGGAGCATCAATTAAAATGCCGTACTTGACACTGTTACCCTTGAAGTTCCAATCATTGTCATCAATCAGATAATCGCCTTTAACAAGCGTTTTATCCTTCATAAAACAAATACCGTCTGGCTCAATACCAAATTTCTCCAACCATTCAAGAGTGTGTTTCTTGTTGGCATAGGTTTTTTGATATGTCAAAATAATAACTTTGCCATATTTCTTCAGAGTTTCAATATCTTCCTTTACATGAGGAAACGGTTCAGTATCCAAGAACATTTCTTTTCCATGCTCCTGGAAAAACCAATACGAGGCTGTCTGCCCAGTAACTTTTTCGATTTCTGGAAATGATATTTCTGTCTTGAAAGACGTGATGTCTTCCATTTTCTTCTTGTCAGTAAAGTGTTTGTTATAGACTTCAACCATCTTAGATAAGGTTTGTCTAAGAACCTCATCACAGTCAATCAAAAATACTTTTTCTTGTTCCATATTATCCATTTAAAGGCATTAAAACAATTGGTCCGTTTGGCATATAAGGGATGGCTCTTATGGTGTTGTAATCAATGAATTCCATAGCCTCATCGTAAGTCATACCATCAGTTTCCATCAAGAATTCAATCATTTTCTCATAATCATATATGACCCTATCATCATGCGACATACCAACAATGGCTGAATCATAATTCGGATTTTCGAAAATAGTCACCCCTTCATAGCCATTCTCTACTATTAAGTCTCTGTTTGGTCTGTTTTCAGTCTCCATACTTCTATGCTAATGTTTGTATTATAAAAAATTGTCGTTATAAGTGTTATGACCACTTCCCATAATGCTCCACCCCTAACAGAAGACATTCCATAAGGAAAAGCAATAGAATTGATATTCTTATCACGACAATAATCTTTCAATTTCTTCAAACAAGTGTCAAGTGCATCATAACTTGTATATCTTTCACCATCATACCCGTATTTGTCCTGTGCAAATAGGTTGACTACCCTTTGTTTATCGTTTACCTTTACTGGTTGGACGATACCCAACAAATCGTGCGTAGAATACCCTTCCTTTGTTTTCTGGTCACAAAACGCCTTGTATTTTTCACAAACGACTGGCCATTTATCTTTAACAGCCTTAGCCACTCCTGAACCAAAAGCACCTTGGCAATTAACTTGATGACAAATCAAATCAGCCTTGCTGTCAAGCAAATTTCCGTCTATGTGTTTAATAGTCATACTAAAATTTGTTATCGTTTAACCTTTGCCTAATATCATTAAGCGTTTCTTCCTTAACCAGTTTACCATTTTTGAAAACTGGCTCCATCAATGTGTCTTGAATAGATTCATCCCAAGTAAGACCATCAACATAAGTCACTTTCTTATCCCACTTATCACGCCAGATAACAGAACAGCAGCCCCTCTGTGACTTCTTAAAGTTACCACCGCCAGCATCGCGGTCAGTCTTAGGGTCTTTGAAAACAGGAAGTTTTTCAACCTTTCCATCTTCTGAGGTGAACTCAGCATAAATTGCTTTAATGGCCATTCCAAAGGTGTCCCTGGTAAAAGGCTTCAGTTCGCCTTCTTCCTCAATACAATGCATAGAGAAAGAACCAACACCAAGGCTTACATTCTGTGCTGCGAAACCATTATCCATCAAAATTTGATAGATTTGTTCTGCCCTCTGAACTGTGATTGAGTCACCATAAAGTGCTTTTACATGAGGGCCAAGTACTTTATATCCTTTGCTATTGACAGTACCGCCAAAAACTTTCCAAAGTTCAAAAACGGTTTCTGTGACAACTTTCACACAGTCACCACTATCACCACGAACAAGGAAACAACCGTTGTGATTTAGAATCTCTTCTTTAAGTGTAGGAAGAATGTTCTTTACCACATTCCAATAGTCGTAACTATCACATACACAAGAGAAGGAAGTGTTGGGATAATACTCTGTAAGAAGTTTCTTCAAGAAAATGCGTTCCCTATAAGGGTCAATGTCTGCATATTCATAGTCAGGGTTTTCTGCAATATCATATGCAGAATTACTACACATAACAAAATGTTCTGTGGAAGCAGCACCAAATCCAACTGGCTCTTTCTCACAATCACAATTGTACATTTGCTCAAGATAAGGAATTACTGGAACGGTTGCTGTGTTCAAGAAAGACAAACACCAAGCAGAACCTGCTTTCAATGCGGCATCAAGTCCTTGGTCACCTCTAAAATCAAAGTTTCCCAAGGCTCTATTTCTTGGAACATTATCGTCACAAGTTTTTCCGTAGTAATAGTTTACAATCTCACGATATGTATGGCCAACAGTTGCACAAACCATTGGATACCACAATTCTGCTGAAATAAGCGATTCAAGAGCCTGACCAAGCCATGCAAAATCAGGATGGGTATTTGTAATACCAAAGATAGGACAATGAATTGGAACAATCATACCCTCTGGCAACGACCAAACTTCAATTGGAAGATAACCAAGTTTATGAAGATTCCTTACCTTCTCGAAATCACAAATACCCTTTCCCAATGTAAGTTCAATGTAATGCTTATACTCCTCAACAACTTCATCTTCTGGTCTGTTGAAGAAATTATCATTAAAATAATCAATGAGATAGGTTTTACAAAATGCTTGTAAACCGAAATTTACAACACCATTCCACCTCTTGATGCGTGACATACGCGGGGTGAAATAAGACACGGATTTTGTCATGCCTTTTGGAAGCAACTCGCAGTGAATTGCTTTGTAGAAATCTTTGAGAAGTAAAGCGTTAGTTTTCATGTTAGTCGTTATTTTCAATTTTTAAACCAGTTTCGTCTTCGTAGCTTTTGTTCATAGCTAAAAGACCATCGTTAAGTGTTGTGGCAAACGCCATAGCCTTTACCTCAGCATCACCAGCCGTGCAACGATAAGAGTTCAATGAAGTATTCACAAAATCATAAGATTCACCGATATTTGAACGGCTTGAATAACCTCTATTGGCAAAACCATAATCCTTTGCTGCTGTAGCATCGGTAATGTCAGTGCCAAGATACAAGAAAGTCCAAGAATACTTTTCTTCTTGGTGCTTAATCATTTCACGCACTTTGTCAATTGTATAGTCCTTTGAGTTGTTTTCATACCCATCGGTCATAATCACAACAAGATTCTTTTCTGGTCTCTCGGATTCTTTCATATCGTTTAACCATTTTCCAATCTTGTCAATTGCAAAACCTATGCCATCGTTCATTGCAGTAAGTCCATCAGGAGAATAGTTGTTTTCGTCAAGATATTCTACCTCATTTACATCCTTACCAATGAACACCTCTTTTACGTTGGTTGCAAACTTAAACAACGAAATAGCACAAGAACCATCTTTAACGGCTTTCTGCTCATCAATAACTTTCTTAAAACCACCGATGACATCTGACTGTGATGGATACATACTACCAGATTCATCTACAACAAATACGACATGTACAAAGTTTTCTTTCATTTTAATCTCTTTTTACACTTTTATTTTCCATACAAAGATATGCATTTTCGCGGAAAACACCAAAATTATTTATCTTTCTTCAAAAACTTTTCTGCCACCCACATAGCCACATAACAGCCTACGAAATTAGTTGTTGCTTGTACGAGGATTGCTGTCATTAAATCCACTTCTGAAATGAATTTGATAACAACGGCAGAGAATGTATAACAAATACAGTTTGCCAGAGAAGCCGTGAACTTGGTTGATTTAATAACCAAAATGCTTCTGAAAATGTGAAGGAACACATTAACAAAAGCAATAATGATGTAAACAATTAAACTAAGCGACATTTGTTTAGATTTTAATTAGGCCACATTTTAACAACTTGAATATAAGGATGATTACCACTATAGATTGAATCTGTTGTGGTTAAACTCTCTACAATTCTATCATTAAGACATTTAATGAAAGTACCTTTTTCTTCATCAAGAACACTGTTTTCTGTGTGTGTGGCATAGGCGTAAATTTTCTTAAAACCAAGTTCCTTCAACTTCAATGCTGAATAATACATTGTTCCACCATAAGAAATAATGTCATCAACCATGAGAACAGAGCAACCTTTGACTTCATCCTCAGAAACTTTGTTTCCGTTTTCATCATGCACATTCAATCCAAGGATTTTTCCCGTTTCCCAATCACGCTCTTTCACGCCATATATCTTTTTAGCAAGAGAAAAATAGTCCTTGTAACGCTTCATAGCTCCCTCATCAGGAAAATAAATGTACTGACCTTTCTCCTTAGCCTTCATGTCCCACGCTTTCAACTTTATAGACATATCAACAACCCGCAAATTATTGAACAACGCACAAGCAACATTAGAATGAGGGTCTGCTACATATACATTGTCGAAATTCAAAGAATTGATTATTTCTGCAAAATACTTAAGCGTAAAAACGTCTTCTCCGCTCTTAACCCTATCCTGTCTTGCATTTGGACAATAAAGCATGGATAAATTGATAGGGTTCTTTTTAGTGAACGTACTTTGTATATGTCTTGTTAAGAAATAGATGGTTACAAGTTCTTCATCATTTTCATAGACCCACCTAATGTCAAACTGAAAATAATTATCAGAATCAGTAACATAAGGTTTTCCAAAAGGGAAAAGTACTTTATCCCTATTGAATTTTAGTAACTGACTCCCATCAGGAAAATGTTCGATGGGAAACTTAACACCGTTTAAATAAATCATATTTCCATTAGTTATTTTTAGCGAAATGTGCCTTTTTAGAGAAGATTTCGCTAATTTACGATATTAATCTGGCACATTTGCATAGTTTCCAATGCTGCTTTGTGGGACTCTGGTGTGACACCAGCGCAACAATCGGCATAAACATAAAAGGACCCCCTATCGTAAACTTTGGCCTTTGCTAACAGAACGTTTGACACAACACAAATATCAGTACAGAAGCCAACAAAATCTACGGTTACATCGTCATAAAACGACTCTATATACAACCTATCTGCCAAATCAAATGAACCAAAAGTAGGCTTTTCAAGGTATTCAATATGCACACCCCTTGCTTTTGCGTTGTCAAGCGCTTCCTTAATTGAAGGTTCAACCAACCATCCATTGGTGTATTTTACACAGTGAGTAACAGGAAGTTTCTTACCCTCATTGGTTTCGAGATAATCCGTGTCATGAGTGTCCAAGGTAACATAAATGACCTTACCTTCGAACTCATTAATCTTCTTTACGATATTAGGAACCGCCTTAATAGCTTCCTCGTTTCGCAATGCCCCCGTGATAAAATCGTTTTGCGTATCAATTACGCAGAGAATTACTTTTTTCATTTCCATGTTATTTTGTTTTTAACGTCACAAAGATAACAATAATTTCTTTAATCTCCAAACTATTTATTGAAAATAATTAAAAAAAAGCCATAAGAGAAATCCTATGGCTTATTTGTTTAACAATATCCTTACTGTTTCTTTAACCATCCGCTTTATGTCGGATTCTGTTTTTTGAAGTTGATTTAAACATCCAAAACAATATACGCAACTAAGTTATAATATATATCATCCCCTTCATTTTCATCATAATTAGTAAACTCTATATCACATTGTATGATTGGAGTGGTTGACTGACCATCTCCATCATTATCAATACCATCCAAAATATTATCCAAATTCATTGCAATTGTTATTTCACTATTACTTGTATCCATATCAAAAGAAACATTACTTATAGCATTGTCAAAATAAGAATTAGTATCACCACTTATTAGTGTACAAGATATACTTTCATTATTTACTTCTTGTGCTACATTTGCATCATATGATAATGTCCATTCCAAACTACTACCATTTTCATTTGCATCATTATAATTTACAGTAATAGCAGATGTTTGGGTATCACTAAATACAAATTTTTCAGACTCTTCTTCAGAATAATAAGTAAATTTTATTGAAATATTATTCTCAGATGAGCCACTTATTCTAAAAATTAATTCAATTTCAAAAGTACTGTATGCTTCATAACTACTACTAAAATCTGGGATAGTGAAGATAAATTTATTATTTTGTCTATCAATATTTATTGTCACAGCACTGGCATAATTTTCATATATATATGATGCGCCTGAATATGTTAATGTATAATCAAAGTTAGTTTCATTTGTATCATAATACACATCAAATGTACCACCAGTTTTATCAGGCATTGTTATTGTAATATCTGTATCATAGCCACTATCACCACTCACGGCAAAGTAATTCAAAGTCTCAACATTGCTTATATTATTTCTCCAATTAAAAGGAATTCCATTGTAATAATATTGCCCAGTTTTCCACAGTGTAGAAGGGTTACCAACAAATGTACCATTATTAGTTTGTACACCCTTTACCCAGTTTTTTGTGCATGCAGAGGAATAAACGTCTGTAGCCATACATTCAATATAATTCAAATTGGTACAACCTTCAAACATACCGCCATTCAAAAATCCATCAAAATAAAGAAATCCACCATAACAAGCATTTGATAATGTTGTTGCAGGTAATTTTGGTGCTCTAGTCATATTGCTTTGGTTCTTAAACATAGCAGCATAACAAGCAACACCCAGAGTTGTTGCAGGCAAAATGATGTCTTTTGTTGGATGTGAATATAACCGAGGGGTTTCATTGTTAACAATAAGAAATAAATTAACAAATTGATAATCTCCAATTGTTGTAGCTGTTATAAAGTCATCTGATGCAACATATTCATTTCCCACTTTATTAATACCATATAATAAAGACATTGCATTGCCATACATATAAGCTTTTCCGCCATCAGTAATTCTTATTCTTGAATTGTCAATTCTGTACTCTTGTGAAAAATAACCTGCAAGGTCACCAACACCTCTTAATTGTATGATATCACCACTGTTAACAGAGAATGATTGCTGATATTCAGGCCAATCATTGTTATTTAACTTGTATTCTAAATGATACTCTGCTTCTTCACCAGACAAGAATTCAAATGTTCCACCAGAAATAATTTCAAGTGTTAACTGTTGCCCTATAAGTTTTTCATTTTCTGATTTGTTATAATCAACCCCTTTCCCTTCGGTATAGGAAAGCCAAGGCTCTATATAGTTATTGCTTCTTGCTTCAGTAAATGCCGATTGTGATTCAAAATAATGTGTGTATCTTCCCATAGTTGTAATTTTCTTTATAAATAGTTGATACACTACAAACACTAGAATTTAATCATGAAGGTTCCACCGTGTATATGGTTTTTGTTCGTATAATCGTACTGGTATAAGTATGAGAATCCGTATTTATCTTCGAAGAACATACCAACTTGGCCAACAACTGACGGCATTGTTGTAATACCAGCACTCACAAACGGACTAAATTTCTTTAGCATCATATTATCATACTCTATCTGTTTAATTACAGGCACAAATGTATAGTCAAGATGCCTCAGTTGGTTGTTTGAGATAATTATGTCAACGTCACAACGACCAAGGGTGTCTTCGTTAAATAATGTTTGGTAATATTCTCTTTCTTTAACCCAGTCTTTTGCTATTGCTGTGAAAACTTTCAAAGAATCATCCTTTGTAGTTGGGTTAATATAAATCAAACTATCTTTTGTTGGGAAAAGTTCAACAAAGAGACCATTTGCAACACAATATTTAATTAAATCACCAGTATCAACCTCTGCTGGTATTCTAACCTCTACAGGATATGGTACAGGCACTTCTTGTTTGACAGTATCCCCAGGAATGTAGATTGGTGGTTTTTCACCAGGCATTTTAACGGTTTTCCTTCCAATGAAGAAACCAACACCTAATAGTAATATTGCTAAAGCGATAATGCCTCCTATTTTTCAATTGTTTCTTTGTGTGGTGTTGACATTTATTACTGTTGCGCCACTATTTGTCATATCATTTTCCATAATTAATCTTTTTTAAATAAATACTTTACAAAAAAAAAGCCGTAATCACTTACGGCTTTGACAATTAAATCGTTAATGTTATTGTTTTGGTTTACCACCAAACGGGTCGAATCCACCACCACCAAACGGATTCCCACCATTGAAAGGATTACCACCAGTAGCACCACTCGTTGGGCCACTTTGCCCATAAAGCCTTGTTGAAATAATAGTCCATGCACCTTCATTCTCTTTGAGAAATTTCTCGACTTTATCAACATCCTTCTCTTTCACAGCCTCTGCAAGTTTCTCATTAATTTTTTTAATGGATTCTTTTTCTTCTTCTGTGAGTTTTTCGTCAAGGTCTTTCAACATCTTTTCGTTGTTGAAAACTGCTGCATCACCATTATTGATAATATCGGCTATTTCCTTTTCCTTCTTGTCGTTTTCAGCGTTTTCCTCCGCTTCTTTCTTCATACGTTCAATTTCTGCATCAGAAAGCCCAGAAGACGCTTCAATTCTGATATCTTGTGACTTACCAGTTGCCTTATCAACAGCAGATACCTTTAAGATACCGTTGGCATCAATGTCAAAAGTAACTTCAATCTGTGGCACACCTCTTGGTGCTGGCATAATACCATCAAGATGGAAAATACCAATTTGCTTATTGTCCTTTGCCATAGGACGTTCACCTTGAAGAACCTTGATTTCAACACCAGGTTGATTGTCCACCGCCGTGGTGAAAATTTGACTCTTCTTAACTGGAATCGTGGTATTTGATTCAATCAATTTTGTGAAAATAGCACCGTTGGTTTCTATACCAAGAGAAAGTGGCGTAACATCAAGAAGCAACACGTCAGTTACATCACCAGCAAGTACACCACCTTGGATTGCTGCACCCATAGCAACGGCTTCATCTGGATTAACACTCCTGTTAGGCTCCTTGCCAAAAATTTGTTTTACTGTCTCTTGTATTTTTGGTATTCTCGTGGAACCACCAACAAGAATTACTTCATCAATTTCGTTAGTTGTTAAATCTGCGTCTTTAATTGCTTTTTCACAAGGTTCAATTGTGCGTTTAATGATATCTTCGCACATTGTTTCGAACTTTGCCCTTGTTAAAGACATTACTAAATGTCTTGGAACACCGTCAAGTGCTGTAATATAAGGAAGATTGATTTCAGCGGATGAGTTGGAAGACAATTCAATCTTTGCTTTTTCAGCCGATTCCTTCAATCTCTGGAGAGCCATAGGGTCTTTCCTTAAATCAATGTTTGCATTGTCTTTTGCAAACTCGTCTGCCATCCAGTCAATGATTTTCTGGTCAAAATCATCACCACCAAGATGCGTGTCACCATTAGTTGAAAGCACTTCGAACACACCGTCACCAAGTTCGAGGATGGAAATGTCAAACGTGCCTTGTCCTAAGTCAAAAACCGCAATTTTACTGTTTTCTTTCTGTTTATCAAGACCATAAGCCAAAGCAGCTGCCGTTGGTTCATTAATAATACGTTTCACATCAAACCCAGCAATTGTACCAGCCTCTTTTGTTGCTTGCCTTTGACTATCAGAGAAATATGCAGGTACTGTGATAACAGCCTCTTTTACTTCTTCACCAAGATAATCCTCTGCACACTTCTTAAGATATTGAAGAATACTGGCAGAAATTTCTTGCGGGGTATATAACTTTCCATTAACATCCACACAAGGAACATTGTTGGCGTTTTTCTTAACATCAAAACTTGAACGTTTGATTTCTTCTGTTACTTGTTCATATGTCTCACCCATAAATCTCTTGATGGAAGAAACAGTGTTTTTCGCATTTGTAATTGCTTGCCTTTTAGCAGCATCACCCACCTTTTTATCTTTCCCATTGAAACCAACAACAGAAGGTGTTGTTCTCCCCCCCTCTGAGTTGACAATGATAACGGGTTTACCGCCTTCCATAACAGCTACTGCTGAACGGCCCGTGCCAAGGTCAATACCAATAATTTTTTTACTCATAATAATATGTGTTTAATTTTGCTAAATATAGTGGTTTATTTTTGTTTTTCAAAATTATCTAACATTTATTAGATATTCGTTAATTATCTAACTTTCTTTTGATAATGATTTTGTTTGCGTTACGCCTAATCAAACTCGTGTTTACTTTGGTGAGGATATCTTTTCTTCCCTTTCTTTGGTAATATCTATACCAGGATTCATTGCGGTCATGCGTTACAGTTTTATCAACAATAGCGTCTTCAATTACCTTTGCCAACGTTTTCCTCTGTATCATTAACCATTCATTCTCTCCCTCAAACACAACATAATCTGCTTTACCATATAACCAGCCTTGTTTACCGTTCACATTTTTTAACTCAACCCATTGTATATCTGGGTTGGGTTTACTATCGTGTCTTGTGTCTTTTTTCATGCCCTTGACATCAATTGTTACTGGCTTCTTACCTTCTTGATAATACCAGATGATGTCAATGTGGTCATTCATATCCGTCTCAGGGTCTGATGGTTCTGCATATCCACCAAGTGTGTTACATAATACTTCCGCAAATTCACCCTCTTTCTTTTTTCCTTCTTCAAGGAAGGGTTTAATATCAAACATTTCATCTTATTTTTTCTTACTTATTAAGTTTAGGAGATACTTACCATAATTGTTTTTCTTCATAATCTCTCCTGCTTGTTCAACTTCGGCTTTCGTTATCCACTTATTCAAATAAGCAATCTCTTCCAAACAAGCAACTTGTAGCCCTTGTCGAACTTCAATTGTTTTCACATAATTTGAAGCGTCCAGCAAACTTTCAAACGTCCCTGTATCAAGCCAAGCATAACCTCTATCCAAAAGAATCAAATCTAACATCGTACCACCATCATTTGCAATGGTTGTATTATAATGCTTGTTGAGTTCTGTAATTTCAAGTTCACCTCTTTCTGACGGTTTGATTGACTTTGCAATCTTTGAAACACCTTTAGGGTAAAAGTACAACCCAGTAACAGCAATATTCGATTTAGGTTCTTGTGGTTTTTCTTCCAAAGATATGACGGAATACAAAGTATTACCTTTGCCAGAGTTTCTTGTTACTTCAGCAACCCCATACCTTTCTGGGTCTGACACCTCATACCCAAAAACAACTGCTCTTGGATTTGCTTCGTCCTCAACAATTGATTTAGCAAATAGCAATTTTTTACTAAGCCCTGGCCCATGGAAGATATTATCACCAAGCACCATACAAACAGGGTCATCACCTATAAACCCTTCACCAATAATAAACGCTTGCGCCAGTCCTTCTGGTTTTGGTTGCACAGCATATGTTAAATTGATTCCAAACTGAGAGCCGTCACCAAGTAAACGGCTGAAAGATTCTGAATCCTCTGGTGTAGTAATAATTAGAATATCCCTAATACCAGCCAACATTAAGACTGATAGAGGGAAGAAACACATAGGTTTGTCATATACTGGTAAGAGTTGCTTTGAAACACCTTTTGTAATGGGCCACAGTCTACTTCCACTACCGCCAGCCAATATAATTCCTTTAGTCATTTTCTTCTTCTTTTTTAGGATAATATTCTATTCTGACTTCTTCATCAAAATCAATATCGTCTACATGGTCCTCAATCCATTTAAGAAACTCTCGTTTTGTTGAGAAATCTCTATATAATCCCACCTCTTTCATATTTTGCTAAATATACTCTATTTTTCTTGATTTAGCAAGTTATATTGTTTGGATTTTTCCAAAAAAACATCACACCTGATGTTAAACACACACTCTTCGAGAGCTTCAAGCCAATGTCTTACATAAGGTTTTCCAATGTTAGAGGCGTACATTTTCGTTAAATTAAGTACGCTGTACTCTGGTCTTATTACATTGTCAAAACTTTTCGTTGTCGGAGTAATCATATTAACTATATTTGACTCTAACAGATTTCTGATTATTGCAACCGCGCTTGCCAAATCATACCAGGATGCAGTGCCAAGGTTGGCAAAATTAATGATATTTCCTTCCCCGAAATCACAATTCCTATTATCTATGACATCAACAACATATTTTGCTAAATCAACCCCATAAGTAGGCGAACCAACTTGATTGTAAACCACAGAACAAGGCTTATCATTTTCGATTGCATTGTATATTGTCTTCACAAAATTCTTACCAAATTGTGAAAACAACCAAGATACAACAATAACTACGAATCGCGGTTGAATCTTGAATATTTCTCTAACACCGCGAAGTTTCGAAAGCCCATAATGATTGATATATTCCCCCTTGTCTGAATAGAAGACGGTATCTTCTGGCTCCCAAAAATCATATTCTTTTTCTGTAATTGGTACTGGTTCCCTTTTCATTATGCCATTGAACAAATAACTCTCATACATATAATCTGTGGCAAAATGGATAAGGAAAATATCAAGTTTCTTGCATATTTCAGCCAGATAACCAACGCCAATGTAGTTGATTAAATCAGCCTTTTCATACTCTTCTTCTGCTTTTGCTACATTTGTGTATGCTGCACAGTTTATGATAACTTTAATGTCCTTGTTCTTTTTCAAATACTTGGACATCATTTTCTTATCACAAATATCAAACTCTTCATGTGTGGCAAACACATAATTTGTCTTTTTCTGTGTAATAGAACGAAAGCATTGTCCAAGTTGACCGTTAGAACCAGTAATCAATATTTTTCCTTCCATTTTAACGCATATCTTTTAAAGCATTATATACTTCTGGTAAAATGTCATCCACACTTGTTGAGTTAATAAGTGGTATAAGATACTTCTCACATGTCAGCCTAACGTTTGTGTATCTGTAAAACTTATCTGTACAGAACACGACCATTCTACCACTTGGGCCATACAAACCAAGTTCAAGTAGTGAAATAGGTGATTTGGAATCATCTTGGATGACCATTAGAATCAAATCCGCTTCATCCAATTTGTCT
>JAEEGL011016326.1_pt1 | contig 25730 bp, 25 predicted proteins | sample 9134231 | NCBI WGS metagenome assembly JAEEGL01 (sample SAMN16246548, study PRJNA631951) | gut metagenome | biome: gut microbiome; feature: rumen; material: fiber-attached | host: Bos | place: Iran: Karaj | collected 2018-10 | reverse complement strand
GCGTTCGATGAGCCCGCAGGTCGAGAGCGTGATGTGACGCATGCCGATGTTCATCCCGGAGGGGGAATTGACGAGCTTGAGAAAGCGAACGACATTGTCAAAGTTATCAAGCGGCTCTCCTATGCCCATGAGCACGATGTGTGAGATCTTTTTCCCGCTGTCCAGTTCCGAGAACAGCACCTCGTCAAGCATTTCCGACGGCTCGAGGCTTCGCACCAGACCGCCGATGGTTGAGGCGCAGAAAGCACAGCCCTGGCGGCAGCCGACCTGCGAGGAGATACAGACCGTATTCCCGTACTGGTACGACATCACGACGGTCTCGACGGCGTTGCCGTCCCGCAGCTCCCAAAGATATTTGATCGTTCCGTCAATCGCGGAGACCTGCTTGGAGAGCACGCTCGGACGATAGAGCATATACCGCTCGTCCAGCTTCTCCCGAAGCGCCCTGGGCAGATCGGACATTTCCTCAAAGCTCCGCACGCCGCGCGCCAGCCAGCGGCTGACCTGGGCAGCGCGATATCTGGGCTCGCCGAGCGCTTCAAGCTCGGAGGCAAGCTCCTCGGGGAGCAAGGAGAGGATGTCTTTTTTCATGCTCTATTTCCTTTGCAGCTTTGATACGAAAAAGCCGTCCGTGCCGTCCACGTTCGGATAAAAGGTGTAGCAGCCGCCGCGCGAGCCGCGGCCGTCCACCTCGAATTCGCAGGGCCTGAAGCCGCCGTGTGCGGCGAGGAAGGACGCGATCACGTCCTCGTTCTCCTCCCGCAGGATCGTGCAGGTACTGTAGAGCAGCACGCCGCCGGGACGCACGAAGCGGCAGAGATTGTCGAGGATCGCTCGCTGGATGCCGCTCAGCGCTTTGAGCCGCCCGGGATCCTTGAAACGGATCTCCGGCTTTTTGCCGATCACGCCGAAGCCGGAACAGGGCACGTCGGCCAGTACCAAGTCAAAAGCGTTTTCCCATTCCGGGACGAATTCTCGTGCGTCGCGGCATTCCGTACGGATCGACGTGAGGCCGAGACGCTCGGCGCCGCTTCGGATCAGCGGCAGCTTTTTTTCATGGATGTCGCAGGAGACGATCTCGCCCGTGCCGTGCATCGCAAGCGCGGCGGCAAAGCTTTTCCCTCCCGGACTTGCGCAGGCGTCGAGCACGCGCATGCCCTCTCCCGGGCCGGCCAGATCGATCGCCATACGGGCGGCGCGGTCCTGCACGTAAAAAAGTCCTTCCTCGAAACCGGGCAGCTCGTTCACGGCGCCGCCGGCGATGCGGAGGCAGTTTTCCGGAAACGACGGGATCTCATAGCCGATCCCAAGCCGTTCGAGCGCGCGGACGTAATCGGCCCGCGTCGTTCGGAGCGTGTTGATCTGGATATCCAGCGCCGAGGGGAGGTTGAAGGCGGCGAAGCAGGCCTCGGTAAAGTCATAGCCCTTTTCTCCGACCAGCTTCTCGGCAAGCCAGAGCGGCTGGGAATAGCGCGTCGCAAGATAGACGGGCTCTCCCCTGCCCGGAACCTCCGGGAGCGAGGAGCGCGCCTCTGCGATCCGGCGCAGCACGGCATTGACCAGCGCCCCGGCCCGTCCGACGCCGGCCGTCTCGCAGAGCGCGACCGTTTCGTTGACGGCGGCGCGCGCCGGGATGCGGTCAAGCAGCAGGAGCTGGCAAACGCCGATGCGAAGGATCTCGAGGACCTTCTTTTCAAGCTTTTCCGGCTTTGTCGTACAGAAGGAGCCGATCAAAAAATCGAAGTAGCTGCCGTTCTGCAGAACACCGAGCGCGATCGCGGATGCGAGCGCAGACTCGCGCTTTGACAGAGCGTTTCTGCGGATGAGACCGTCCGCCGCGGCGGACAGCCACGCGCCGTCGCGCCGGCAGCGCTCGAGGATCGCAAGCGCAGCCTCGCGCCCCGTCATGAAAGGACCGTCCCTTCCGCGATCGCGTGACCGCGCAGGAAGTCCGCGGCCTTCATCCGTTTTTTGCCGGGAGCCTGCAGCTCGGTGAGCCGGAGGCTCTCACCTGCCCCGCAGGCGACTTCCAGCCCGCGGGCATCCGCGCAGAGCACGGTGCCGGGGGCTGCAGATACGTCCCTGCGTCCGTACGCGGCGGCAAAGACGCGGATCTGCTCTCCGCCGAGAGAGAACGTGGCAACCGGCCAGGGCTGCAGTCCGCAGATCTGCTTGACGATCTGCCGCGCCGTGCGGCCGAAATTGATCGGGCAGAAGGACTTGTCGAGCATCTTCACATAGCTCGCGCAGCTGTGATCCTGCGGCGTGCGCGGCGCGCAGCCGTTTTCGATATCCCGCAGCGTGCGGGACAGCAGCGCGGCGCCCATGAGCTTGAGCCGGTCGTATAATTCTCCCGAGGTCTCGAACTCTCCGATCTCGGTCTCTTCGCTGTAGATGATATCGCCGGTGTCCATCTCGTTTGCGAGGTACATCGTGCTGACGCCCGTGACGCGGTCGCCGTTGAGCACGGCCCACTGGATCGGCGCCGCGCCGCGGTACTTCGGCAGAAGCGAGCCGTGGACGTTCACAGCGCCGTATTTCGGCACTTCAAGGATCTCCGGGGGCAGAATGCGCCCGTATGCGACGACGGCCAGAACGTCGGGCTGAAGGGCTCTCAAGGCCTCCAGTGCGGTCCCGTCGCGCATTTTTTCGGGCTGATAGACCGGGATGCCGTTTTCCTGAGCCAGCTCCTTGACTGGCGAGGCGGCGAGCTCCATCCCTCTCCCCTTCGGCTTATCCGGCTGCGTAAAGACGCCGACGACCTCAAATCCGTCCTCGAGCAGTCTTTTCAGCGAGGCCGCGGCAAAATCCGGCGTGCCCATGAATACGATCCGCATCCGTTTACTCCTCTGCCTGTCCTTTTTCCAGCTCTTCCTGCGTGAGCATCCGCTCGCAGAGCGTCGTGAAAACGACGCCGTCGAGATGATCGATCTCATGGCAGAAGCAGCGGGCGGTCAGTCCCGTCCCGGTGACGGTAAAGCTGTCGCCGAAGCGGTCCTGCGCGCGGACCGTGACTTCCATCGGACGCGTGACGATGCCGTACTCGTCCGGAAAACTCAGACATCCTTCCGCACCGCGCTGCTCGCCGGAGGCGGAGACGATCTCGGGATTGATGAGCTCGATCAGCTTTTCCTCTTCGCCCTCGGGAACATTGGTCTCGATGACCAGCACTGCCCGGCGCAGCACGCCGACCTGCGGCGCGGCCAGTCCGACGCCGCCGGATTCCAGCAGCGTTTCGGCCATGTCGTCAAGCAGCTGATGGAGCCTTTCGTCAAATTTCTTGACCGGGCGGCTTTTCTTATAGAGCGTGGGCTCTTCTTTTGTCAAAATGTATCGTGTTGCCATTCGTTTCTCCTCTTGCGCCGCACGTCGCGCGGACAAGTCGTCTGTCCTTGCGTCAGTCGCCCGGGTCGTGATCGGCAAAGACGCTGACGCCGCGAAAGCGCTTGTCTGTGCTGCACTCTATAACGGCGGCAGAAATGCTCCTGCGGATCGCGGCGCTGTCCCGGCCGATCATGTTGACGCGGTAGCGATAGCGGTCGTTGACCTTGACGACTCCGAGCGGCGCGGGGCCGAGCACCGTCGTACCCGGGATATCCTTTGCGGCGAGCGCGAGCAGATCCCGCACGTAACGGATCGTCCACTCTACCTGCTCTTCGTTCTGCCCGGCCGCGGTGACAGTATAGCGGTCGACGACGGGAGGCGCGTTCTGCAGCCGCCGCAGTTCGATCTCGGAGGCGTAGAAATCGTCGTAATCCTGGCGGGCCGCCTGACGGATCGTCTGATTGTCGGGCGTAAAAGTCTGGATCAGCGCGCGTCCGGGCTTGCTGCCGCGTCCGCTGCGGCCGACGACCTGCGTGATCAGCGAAAAGGTCCTCTCTCCCGCGCGGTAATCGCCGGCATAGAGGCTCTGGTCCGCGCACAGCACGCCGACGAGCGTGACGTTCTCAAAATTCAGCCCCTTGGTCACCATCTGCGTGCCGACCATGATGGGGATCTTCTCATCACGGAAGCGGTCGAGCAGCTTTTCGTGTGATCCGACGGGCGTGACGGTATCGGTATCCATGCGAAGGATCTCAACGCCGGGGAAGAGCGCATGCAGCTCCTCCTCGACACGCTGGGTGCCGCTGCCGATGAATTTCAGCTCGCCGCCGCAGGCGGGACAGCTGCTGTCGATCCGGCGGGAGTAGCCGCAGTAGTGGCACATCAGTCTGCCGCGGGCGCTGTGATAGGTCAGCGAAACGCTGCATTTCGGGCAGCGGTAGGTATAGCCGCACTCCCCGCAGCCTACGAGCTTGCTGGCGCCGCGGCGGTTGAGGAACAGGATGCTCTGCTCGCCGCAGTCGATGTTGCGCTGCAGCTCGTCGCGAAGAAAAGAGCTGATGTCGCCGCCGTTTCCGCGGCGCAGCTCACGCTTCATGTCGACGATCCTCACGCCGGGCAGCTCCTGCTCGTTGTAGCGTTCGCGCAGTTCGAAAAGGCTGTATATGCCCTCCTTCGCGCGATACATGCTGCTGATCTCGGGGGTCGCGGATCCGAAAAGCAGCAGCGCATTTGCCTTTGAGCAGAGATATTTCGCGATCTCGCGGGCGTCGTAGCGCGGTGTGTTCTCGGACTTGTAGGTCTCCTCCTGCTCCTCGTCGACGATCAGGATGCCCAGGTCGCTCACCGGCGCGAAGACCGCGCTGCGCGTACCGATGACGAGCTTTGCCTCGCCGCGCTTGACGCGCTTCCACTCGTCATAGCGTTCGCCGACTGACAGCGAGCTGTGCAGTACGGCGACCGTGTCGCCGAAATGCGCCGAAAAAGCGGCGAGCATCTGCGGCGTTAGTGCGATCTCAGGCACAAGAAGGATGGCGGAGCGGCCGGCGCGCAGCGTTTCGTCGATCAGACGGATGTAAACGCTGGTCTTTCCGCTTCCGGTCACGCCGAAAAGCAGGGCGGCGCGAGGCTCGTCCAGGCGCAGCAGCGAAAGCAGCCCCCGAAAAGACGCTTCCTGCGCCGCATTGAGCTGCGGCATGGGGAGCCGCTCCCGGCTGCGGATCTCCGGACGGCGATAGACCTCGCGCGATCCGAGACGCACGGCGCCGTATTTGACGAGCGCGTTGAGCGATGGGCGCTTCGCGCCGGTGTGCACGAGCATGTCGTGGACAGGCAGCACCTCAAAGCAGCACAAGAGGTCCAGCAGCGCCGCCTGCTGCGGCGAGCGAAGACGCTTCGCTTCAACGAGCGCTTCGGCCTCCTCGGTGGGAACGGCCAGCTCGGCGATCTCAACGGTCTTGTCAGCGGCGCGCCGCTTTCCCTCGCTGTCGAACCACAGTCCGGCGGGCAGCATGGCGCGGATCGCGTCGTAGACCGTACAGAAAAAGCGATCCCGCATGAACAGCGCCAGCTTGACCTGCGCTTCGGTCAGGACCGGCTCGCGGTCGAGCACGGAGAGGATGCTCTTGAGTGTCTTCCGCTCGCTCTCCGTCCCAAGGGCGAGGACGACGCCCTCACAGCTTCGGTTGCCTTTGCCGAAAGGCACGGTGACCCGCGTCCCGACGAAGACGGAGGCTATGAGCGGCTCCGGCACCAGATAGTCGTAGGGCCTGTCGATACTGTATGTGGCGGCGGAAACCGCGATTTTGGCGATACAGATCGACACGGAGACTTACTTTTTAAGCGTGAGCTTGCCGGTATAAACCTCGTCGATCGCCGCAGAAACGGGCTTCCTCTCGAGAGGCGTGCCGTTCTCCTCGGAGGCGGCGGAAATCACGCGCGCGCGGCGGGCGACAAGATTGACGAGCTGGTAGCGGCTGCCGATCTTGTCGACAAGCTCGGCCACAGGGGGATAAAGCATCATTTCGGTATTCTCCATTCTGCCGCAAAGCGGCATAGTTTTTTTGATTCAGACTTCCTCAAGCCAGTGCCTGCGGAAAGGATATCTGCAGCGGTCCGCGGTGAGGATGGCGTTGAATTCCTCCGCCGCGACGTCAAGATCGTCGTTCACGATGATATAGTCGTAAAAGGCGGCCTCTTGATACTCTTCTCTTGCGCGCTTCAGTCGGCCCTCGATGGCCTCCGCGCTGTCCGTCCCGCGCTTGACGAGCCGATTGCGCAGCTCCTCGAGCGAGGGAGGGATGATAAAGATCTTCAGCGCCTCCGGGACCTTCTCCATGACCTGCCGTGCGCCCTGGATCTCGATATCAAGCAGGACGTTCATGCCTTCCGCGAGCTTGTCCTCGACAAATTTGCGCGGCGTACCGTAAGCGTTCCCAACGTACATCGCGTGCTCGAGCAGCTCGTCGTTTGCGACCATCTCGTGAAAGCGGTCGAGATCGATGAAAAAGTATTCGCGTCCGTCGACCTCGCCCGGGCGCTGTGCGCGCGTGGTGACGGAAGTGGAAAAGCACATGTCAGCGCGTCCTTCGATGGCGCGGAAGACGACGCTGGATTTGCCTGCTCCGGAGGGACCGGAGATCACGATCAATCTGCCTTTTTCCTTCATTTTCGTATCCCGTTTCATTTTTTATTCCTGCGCCCGCTGCGCCAGGACCTCCGGCGTAAGCGAGGAGAGGATCAGATTGCCGCTGTCGGTCACGATCACGGCCTTGGTGCTGCGCCCGAAAGAGGCGTCGATCAGCAGGCCGCGGTCACGCACGTCCTGGATCATGCGTTTGATCGGGGCGGATTCGGGCGAGAGGATCGAGACGATCCGCTCTGCCGAAACGAGGTTGCCGAAGCCGATGTTGATGAGCTTCATTTTTCCGTCCTCATTCGATGTTCTGGATCTGCTCTCGGATCTTCTCGATCTCCGATTTCAGCTCCACGACGGTGTGCGCGATATCGGAGTTCTGGCATTTCGAGCCGATCGTGTTCGCCTCGCGGTTGAATTCCTGGATCAGAAAATCGATCTTCCTGCCGATCGGCGAGCCGCCCGCGAGCATGCCGCGCAGCTGAGACATGTGGCTGCGCAGACGTACCGTTTCTTCATCAACGGCGATCCGGTCGGCATAGATCGCGGCCTCGGCCAGGATGCGGTTCTCGTCGATCGCAGCCGAGGAGAGCAGCTCGCTCATCTTCTCGCGCAGTCGGACGCGATAAGCCTCCACGGTCTTCGGCGCCTCCTGCTCGACCTTCGCAACAAGAAGCTCGATCGCAGCGAGCTTTTCCAGCACATCGGCGCAGAGCTTTTCGCCCTCGCGCAGACGCATCGCGTCAAAATCGCGCAGCGCCTCCTCCGTCACAGCGACGATCCCCTCCGAGATCGCCTCGGCGTCGAGCTCTTTTTTCTCGACACTCAGGATATCCGGGAAACGGCTGACTGAAACGGCGCCGAGCTCTTCGGAAAGCCCGTACTCCGCGGAGATATGGCGGATCGCCTCGATATAGCCGCGCAGAAGCGGCTCGTTGACCTTCACGGTCATGCTGTCCGCGTCCGAGGAATCGACGCTCACAAAGAGGTCGACCTTTCCGCGGCTGATGTGTTTGCCGACGGCCGCCTTGACCGCGTCCTCGGCGAAGAGAAAGCTCCGCGGCATGCGGACGGAGACGTCCAGATAGCGGTTGTTGACGCTTTTTAATTCTACGCTGATTTTCAGCTCGCCGACCGCGCCCTTTGCGCTGCCGTAGCCGGTCATGCTTTTGATCATGGTATCCTCCGCGATTATTCCAGCAGTTTTATGATATCGTAACGGATGCTGTTTTTCTTTTTCCCGCGCTGTGTCAGAACCAGAAGGAGCGCTCCGAGCGCAAGACCGAGGAAACTGCAGAGGATGCAGATCCCCTCCGACGCGCCGAAGGTCCAGGCGGCTGCGTAGCCCAGCAGGAAGAAAACGAGCGGCATCACATAAACAAGGAAGATCGCGCCGAAAACGGCCGAGGTACGGCTCTCGATCAGGACGCGCTGTCCGGGCTGCGCCGAGACAAGGTTATGGGCCGTCGCTTTGACCTCACTCTGAAGCATGCAGCTCTCGCAGCTGCCGCAGTTGCCGCCGCAGGCGGTCATGCGCGTGACGGCGACCTCCGCCATATCGCGGGCAAGAAGTCTGGTTACGATCCCTTCCTGCGTCATGCTTCGCCCTTTCTCAGCTCGATGGAGATCGTATAGTCTCCGATCGCGCCGACGTCGGTAAAGCCGTCGACAGAGATCCTCACGGCGGGCATGAACTGCCCGGTGGAGGTGTTGTAGTCCTTCAGGTCGGCCACGGCGCGGATGTTTTCGCTCCTGACCTCCTGCAGCTGTTCTTCCGTGCCGCGGAGCTTGACCACAAGGCTGTCGCTGAGGACCTGCGCATTGTAGCCGTCCGTGACGTTGATGCAGCTCATGTTCTCTCGGCTGACGGAAAAGTCGCGCGTCTCAAGACCGACGATCTCGATCGTGACGTTCGCCTCCGTCGTGCCGGAGAGGTTCTTCAAGCCGTCGTCGAATTTCACAAGATAGGTATCGCTGAAGGTTGAGGCGAAATCCGACAGATCGATCGTGGCGAGCGAGATCCGGTTAAGGCCGGAGAGCACGGCCGTATCGCCGGCAAGCGTGATCGAATCCGGCTCGATCGAGACCATGGTGTTCGCGCTCGACGCGCCCGCGCCGCCGATCAGATCGACGGTCAGCGGAATCTCCTTGACTTCGAGCACGCGCAGCGTCGCCTTGACGGTATCGTTCGAAAAGTTCAGTCCCGTGGTGGAGCATTCCTCATCGTTTTCATCCAGAAGGCGGAAGCCCGCGTCGACGGAGTAGGTCGAGCTGATCTCCTGCGAGCCGAATTCCACCCAGGCTCTCGAGATATTTTTCAAATACGTCTCGGGACCATAGACCGTGATCGTAGAAGGATCGAACTCCGGCGGTTCGGCCGTGAAGCCCTCCGCGACCCGGCCTTCGAAGCTGCCGACGACGGGAACGACTTTCTTTGTTTGCGGCGAGACCATAAAGTTGATTGTCTCGGGCGATCTGGAATTCGTCTTGACGCCGCTGGTATCGGTCCCGTCTGGGAATTTGACCGTATACTGCAGCGAGGTGAAGGCCGACTGGGTCAGCTTGCTGACGTCGATCTGCGCGACAAGATCGCCGGAACTCCAGCGTCCGACGACTCTCCTCGGTCCGGAGACCTCGACCGTAACGGTGCTGGTGCTCAGATCGGTGATGACCATGTTGCGGGAATTCAGCAGGATATCCTCGCCGATCAGCTCCACGCGGACGCCGCGGAAGGTTTGCTTGTATTCCTCCGTCTCCTGGCCCGTGACGTAGATCCAAAGACTCATGGAGGCGAGAAGAGAAATGATCAACCAAAAGACTTTGCTGTTATACAGTTTTGTCATGATGTTCATTTTTTTCATTGTATTTTCCCTTCGTGAGCCTGTTCCACATCTGTATCAGCCCGTTGGGCTTGCCCTCGGTCTCTTCGACGATCAGCTCGGACCGAAGCAGTCTCTCGAGCGTGGCTGCGTTGAGATGGCGCTTGAGCATGCCGTCGATCGCAACGGAGATCGCGCCGGTTTCCTCGGAAACGATGATCACAACGGCGTCGGACTGTTCGCTCAGCCCGATGCCGGCTCGGTGCCGCATGCCGAGGTCCTTGCTCAGATTGGTGCTTTTGGTGAGCGGGAGCACGCAGCCGGCCGCGGCGATCCTTGCGGCGCGGATGATCAGCGCGCCGTCATGCAGCGGGGCTTTGTTGAAAAAAATGTTTTTGATCAGCTCGGCGTTGACGTCGGCGTTGATGATCGTGCCGGTGCTCATGATCTCGTTGAGCTTGACGTTGCGCTCGAAGATGATCAGCGCGCCGGTCCGGGATTCGGACATGTCCGTACAGGCAATGACCGTGTGGGCGATCGCGGAATCGAGCTGTGTTCCCGGCTCGCCGCGGACGGAACTGAAGCTGCTGCCCATTCGCTCCAGTACGCGGCGCAGTTCCGGCTGAAAGAGAATGACCAGCGCGATCAATCCGAGCTCGGCCGCCTTTCGGAGAACGAAGCTGATCATCTTCAGCCCGAAGACGTCGGAGAGCAGCATGACGATCAGAAAGACCAGGATCCCTTTTGCAAGGTTATAGGAATTGGTCCTTCTTACGAACCATATCGCTTTGTAGATCAGATAGGCGACGATCAGGATGTCGATGATGTCGGCCAAACCCAAGGTCATAAAGAGATTGAGCGAACGCTCCAATGCGGTTTTTGTCGCTTCCATATAAGTTTCCCCGTTCGTATTGCCTGCGCGCAGCTTTTCAGTACGCACTTTCCCTTTTTATCACTTTATTATATAGCATCCCGAGAAAAAAGGCAAATGGAAAGCGGTTGAAAACTATATAATTTTTATTAATTTTCCTGCGGCTTTTTCTATTTCCGCGTGCGTATTGAAGGGCGAGAAACTCATTCGCACAGTTCCCGTCTCAAGCGTCCCGGCGCATTCGTGCGCCAGCGGCGCGCAGTGAAGACCGCTTCGTACGCAGATCTCCTCCTGTGAGAGCATCCTTGCGATCTCCTCGCAGTCGCGGCTGCGGCAGCGGAAGGACAGTACGCCGCTCTGCATCGCCGCGTCGGATGAAACAAACAGCTGCAGCTCTTCCCTTCCCCCCAGCAGTTCGGCCATGTGAAGGCACAGCTCTCTTTCATGCGCCTCGATCGCGTCGCGTCCGCGGCGGCGGATATAGCGGATCCCCGCAGCCAGAGCAGCCGCGGCAGGCGCGTTTTGTGTCCCCGCCTCGAGACGCTCCGGCAGATAGGCGGGCATCGCCCGGTCGATGCTGTCGCTGCCCGAGCCCCCGAAAAGCAGCGGCTTTGTCTCGCCGCGGCAAAGCAGAAGACCGCTCCCCGGAACGCCGAGCAGGGATTTATGCCCCGGCATGGCGACAAAATCTGCCTGCAGCGTCGAGCAGTCCAACTCCAGCACGCCGGCGCTCTGCGAAGCGTCCACGATCAGCGGCACGCCGTATTCGCGGCAAAGCGACGCGATCTCCCGGACCGGCAGAATATAGCCAAATGCATTTGAAACATGCGTAAAGACCGCAAGCGCGGCACCGGGCAGCTCGCTCCGAAGCGTACCGAGCAGCTCTTCCGGGTCGAACAGACGCCTGCCCGCCGTCGTGATCTCCATCCCGCACGCATACAGCGGGCGCAGGACGGAATTGTGCTCAAAGCCGGAGATCACAGCCTTCGCTCCCGGCACGGCGAGCGAACGGATCGCAAGATTCAGCGCGTGTGTTGCGTTCATCGTCAGCACGACGCGCTCCGGGTCCGAAAAGCGGAAGAAGGCGGCCGCCTCCTCGCGCGCGTTGAGCATCGCCTCGGCGGCACGCATCGCAAGGCGGTACGCGCCCCGTCCGGGGCTTGCCGCGCTTCGAAGCGTCTCAGCATAGGCTTTGAGTACCTGCGGCGGCTTTTGAAACGAGGTCGCCGCGCTGTCAAAATAGATCATGGCTTTATCTCCCGGTATTCTCCGTCGCCGTCGCGTTCAAAAACCCTGCCGAAGGACATCTCCTTTTTTCTCAGAAGCCTCAGCGCCTCGTCGAGTTTGGCGTGCAGCAGCAGCGCATAGCCGCAGCCGGAGCTCGTCAGCTCCCTCGGCGCTTTTGTGACGGCTGCGCGGATCAGAGCGCCCTCCAGCAGCCTTGCGCAGCGCTGCGCGTGCGTCACGGAACGGCAAAGGATCAAATACTGTTTCACTTGATCACCTCATAAAAAAAGAGCATGGCTCTCACCATGCTCTTTGCATTTCGATATTGATACCGGCACGGTACAGCACATTCTATGTGCGATCCGTGCCCTTTGATCATCTGCGCTCGATCAGGACGACGGCGTGCGCCGCGATCCCGGAGCCGTCGCCCGTAAAGCCGAGCCCTTCCTCCGTCGTAGCCTTGACGCTGATCGTATCCGGATCCGTACCGAGCGCGCGGGCGATGCCGCTGCGCATCTGCGCGATATAGGGGGCGAGCTTCGGCCGCTGGGCGAGGATCGTACAGTCTGCGTTGACGAGCGTATAACCGGCTTCGTCGAGAAGGCGTTTTACCTCACGCAGCAGCTGCATACTGTCCGCATCCTCCCAGCGCGCGTCGCTGTCTGGGAAATGCTTTCCGATGTCGCCCAGAGCGGCTGCGCCGAGCATCGCGTCCATCAGCGCATGCAGCAGGACGTCCGCGTCGGAGTGCCCGAGCAGCCCTTTCTCGAAGGGGATCCGGACCCCGCCGAGAATCAGCGCGCGATCTTCGACGAGCCGATGGACGTCGTAACCGTGTCCGATCCTCATAGCTCTCCCCTGCTCTTGAGCAGCAGCTCCGCAATCATCAGATCGCGCGGCGTCGTGATCTTGATGTTGTCCTCTTCACCGGCGACGGTATAGGTCTTGAAGCCGGTCATATCCATGGCCGAGCTGTCGTCGGAGAGGAGCATGCGCTTTTCGGCGGCCTTGCTGAGCGCGCCCTTGATCAGGATCGCGTCGAAAACCTGCGGGGTCTGCACGCGATAAGTCGTCTCGCGGTCCACCGTACCGACGATGCGGCCGTCCTCACCGACCATCTTGAGCGTATCGACGCTGGGGATGACCGGGACGGCGGCCATATGCTCGGCCGCGGCGGTGACGCAGCGCTTGATGAGTGCGCCGGAGACAAGCGGGCGCGCCGCATCGTGGATCGCGATCAGCTTCACGCCGGGCTTGACGGACGAGACGCCGATCAGCGAGGATTCCATTCTTGTCTTACCGCCCGCAACGACCTTGGCGATTTTGGAAATGTTGTTCTGCGCGCAGAGATCGGCGACTTCAGGCACCTTTTCCATGCGCGTGACCACTACGATCTCGGAAACGTATTCGGAGGCCTCAAAGGCGCGCAGCGTCCGAAGCAGGACGGGCTCGCCGCCGAGCAGGGCCGTCAGCTTATCGCTGCCCATCCGCTTCGAGCTTCCGGCTGCGACGATGACGGCGGAGCACTTCGGCACGGAGCCGCCTTTCTTGAACAGATCGGAAAGACCCATTTTCACGCTCCCCTTTCCCGGATCAGCCCTTGAGCTGCCGTTTGCGGTAGAAGTTCATCATGCCGTCCTGCATGTCCTCGAGATGCTTGAGCATTTTGCCCGCGCCGTAGGCCGCGCAGGAGACGGCGTCGTCCACGACGACGGTACGGATCCCGGTGCTGCGCTCGATCAGGCGGTCGATGCCGTAGATCAGGCTGCCGCCGCCGGACATCACGATGCCGTTGCGATCCAGGTCGCCGACGAGCTGAGGAGGCGTACGCTCCAGAACGTTGTGTACCGCCTCGAGGATGCGGTTCATCGGATCGACAAAGGCTTCGATCAGATCGGACGAGGTGATCGAGACCGTCTTGGGCAGGCCGTTGGTCAGGCTTCTGCCCTTGACCTCCTCCACGCCGACGTCCGGGCGCTGGATCACGCAGCCGATGCTGCGCTTGATCTCCTCGGCCGTACCGAGACCGACGAGCATATTGTGCTTGCGGCGGATGTATTTGACGATCGCCTCGTCAAAGCTGGCGCCGGCGATCTTGATGGATTCGCATTCCACGACGCCGCCGGCGGAGACGACGGCGATCTCGGTCGTGCCGCCGCCGATATCGATGATCAGATGACCGTCCGGCTTGGAGATATCGATCCCCGCGCCGAGTGCGGTGGCGACGGCTGTCTCAAGCAGATAAACCTTTCTGGCGCCCGCTTCGATCGCGGAGTCGATGACCGCGCGCTCCTCCACGCCGGAGATGCTGCTTGGGACGCAGGCAAGCACACAGGGCTTGAAGAAGCTGAAGGACGTGATACGGCCGATCAGTTCGCGCAGCATCTGAGCGCTCATCTCGTAATCGGAGATCACGCCGGCGCTGACGGGGTGGATCGCTACGATGTTGGCCGGCGTGCGGCCGAGCATCTTCTGCGCGTCCTGGCCGACCTTGAGGATCTTGCCCGTAAATTTATCGACGGCGACGACGGTCGGCTCGCGGAGCACGACGCCCTTGCCCTGCTCGAATACCAGGGTCGTGGAGGTCCCCATATCGATCGCCATATCTCTTTCGAAGATCACCATATTTCTTCACCTCATGGTTTTGTTTATCTGCCGCTCCGCGCCAGCGTCAGGGCGCTGACTTCCGCGGCGCCCGCCGCGCGGAGGATCCGGGCGCATTCGCTGAGCGTCGAGCCCGTTGTAACGATATCGTCCACAAGCAAAACGCGCCTGCCGTGTACGCGCGCAGGATCCGTAACGGCGTAAACGCCGGAAACGTTCGCCCGGCGTTTTTCACGTGAGCCTGTCCCGGACTGGGGCGGATTGTCCCTTGTCTTTCTCAAGAGCGGCTCGCACGGGAGCCCGCGTATCGCGGCGACGCCCTCCGCAAGAAGCCGCGCCTGATCGTAGCCGCGGGAGCGCAGCCGCTTCCTGCCCAACGGCGCCCATGTGATAATATCGCAGGAAACTTCGTTTTCGTCAATACAATTTGCGAGAATTTCAGAATAATTTTTCGAATATGCCGAGCTGCCGCCGAATTTATAGCGCAGCAGCGAGCGGCGCACAGCGCCTTCGTAAAACAGCGGGGAGCAGCAGCGCCGGATGTACGGAAACTGCTGTGTCCTCTCTCCTCCCCGCGTCCAGGGCAGCGCGGCGCGGCAAGCTGTGCAGACAGTCCGCTCTCCGTCCTTTAAAAGCGCGCGGCAAAAAGGACAGCGCGGCGGAAAAAGAAGATCGAGCAGCTTATCCGTGATTCGCCTTTCAGATCGCATAAGGAAGCCCCTGTTTCTTTCTTTTTTGCCAGTATAGCACGGATCGGGGAATTCTTCAACCGCATCAAAAGACCGGGGCGCCCGCAAAAGGCGCCCCGGAGCAGGGACAGATCCCGATTTTATTCTGCGGCAGCCGTTTTCTTCGCGGCGAATCCTCCGATCGATCCGGGCAGACCGTCAAAGCGGAACCGCGCGGCGTGGTCTGCGTGAGAAAGAACGCGGCACGGAGCTCTTCTCCCCCGTGCCGCGCAGCTTATCGGCCCAGGGAATCGCGCCTCTTGAGAATGTAGTCGTACCAGGCGAGATACTCCTCTCCGAGACGCCCGACGAGCGCACGGGCCTGCTCGCTCTTTGACGCTGAGAACACCAGACACTGCTGGGCAAGCTGATACTTTCTCGCCACAGAAAAGCGTGCAAGCTCCTCGTCGCTGTACTCGCCCAGCGCGGCGACCTCCTCGCGCGCCTTAAAGAAGCGGATAAAGGCCTCCGCCGTATCGCGTCCGACGATCGGCGCGAGCAGCGAAAAATCGTTTCCGGAGCTGTCCAGAGCCTTTGAGACCATCTCCCAGCGCCGCGGATCGGCGTGCCCCTCGGTTCCGGTGAAGGGCGTGCGGAGGTAGAGATCATTGTTTGCAAGGAACTCCATCACATAGGGGTTGATGCGGCTCCTGACGGCCCAGGGCATCCAGTTTTCGACCGTGGTGCGGATATAGATATGCGCAAAGCGGCCGAAAAGCGGCTCGGCGAGATCGTGAGCGGAGGTCGATTCGCTGCGGTCGTTGCCGGCCGCAACGATGCGCGCGTTGTCCGGCAGAGCCCAGCGGTTGTTGACAAAGCGCTCCAGCACGATCTTGAAGATGACGGACTGGGTCTGCTTGGTCGCGTTTGTCAGTTCGTCAAAGAACAGGATATGCAGCTCGCCGTCCTCGCACAAACGCTCGAGCTTGACGAGCCAAACCGGCTTGATATCCACGATCGTATCGCTCGACTCATTATAAACGGCGCGGCCGTTGATCGTCTCCGGGTTCTCGTTGACCAGCTCGATATCGAGCGCCTGCGGGTCGATCTGGCGGACGCGGTCGCTCTTGCCGTCGCCGGACAGACCGTGCAGGAACACGGGGATGTTCGCCTTGACATAGGCGCGGATCAGATCGAGCTCGTCGTGCTCGGCGATGTGATAGGACGCGTTCTCCGGGAGGGCATCCTCTCCATCCTCGGTCAGCTCGTCGAGAAAACCGTTTTTCAGATAGTCCTCCGCGGCCGCGCGGTCCATACCGCCGAAAAGCGCCTGGCAGCAGAGCAGCAGGCCCAGCGCCTCGTCGTAGAGCCAGCGGAGGGGCCGGAATTCAAGAAAGACCGCCTCGCCCTCGACCACGGCGCTGCCGTCGTGGAGACGGACGTAGCCGCCCACGCCGCCGCCCTGCAGTTCAACGCGCACGATCTGCTTGCCGCCCAGCCGGTAGACCGGGACGCTCTGCCCGCCGATGCGGAGCCTTCGTCCGCTCTCTCGCAGCGCGCCGCGGGAGAATTCGCGTTCGGCCATGTCCCGCAGGCTCGCGTCGAGGAGCATCGCGGGATAGCTGCCGAACTCTGCCGTTACGACGCCGTTCTCGTTTTTGACGCGGCGCAGCAGCTTCTCCTCGCCCTCCTCAAGCAGCAGCGCGGGGCGCACCGCCGCCACGGCGCAGGCGCCGTCACGGCCGAAGCGGTCGACGAAGCCGTCTGCGAGATAATAGTTCACGCCGCCGTCGCTCTCACAGAAAAAACCGTCGTCCGGCGCGGTCAGCAGACAGAGGTCCGAGGCCGGCGCAGCCGTCCCAACGCTCCGGAAGAGCGGGAGCGGCTTGTCAAATACCTGTTCATGTGATAAGAAAATCGATCTCATGTTTCTCTTTCTCCTCTGTCGGCCGGACGTACAGCACGCGCCCGCCCTTTGGATGGATGACCGCGTTGCCGTAGACGACCCAGATCGCGTCGCAGCGCTGCTCGGGCATCTCGGCAAAGCCGTCGGTAAAGATGATGCGGTTTTCGGCGTCTCCGGTAAAGGCTTCGATGGCCGCGTGAAAGTCGGTACCGCCTGCGCCGTCGAGCTTCAGGTTCTGGATATCCTCGTCGTTTCGCACGTCCTGAAAGCCGTAGAAACGCGTGTCGAAACAGCCGACACGGACGACGGCATCCTGCCGCAGCAGGCCCTTGACGCCGCGCACGAAGGCGCGCAGCAGATCCGCGTCGACCGAGGCGCTCGTATCGAGCAGGATCTCGGCGTAGGAGACCGGATAGGCGCGGAACTCGTGCCGCAGAACGCCGTCGCGGATCGAAGTGCCGGGAAACCAGTCGAAGTCGAGCTGCATGCTCGGCTCGAGCAACTCCGCAAGCCCCGCCACCACGGCGGCAAGGCCCGGATCGTCGATCTCGCGCTTGCGCGCCTCGGAAGCGCCGCCGGCCTGCTGGCTCTTGTCTTTCGGTACCGGCTGATCCCGCACGATCTCGGGCGCATCATCCTCGCCCTCCTCGTTTCGCTCGAGCAGCAGCGCGTAGATCTCCTCCGCACTCTGCGGTCCGTTTCCCGGCGGCAGCGGAGCGTTCTCCGGGAGGTCAAAGCCGTCCGCCTTGAGCAGGGCGTTCACGGCCGCCTCGCTTGCCCGCTTCCACAGCCGCGGGTGTTTCCCCTTCCCGCGCGCGTGGTGCTCGAGCTGGATATGCGCGATCTGCTGGGCGAAGATGAACAGCTGCTGATCCGCCGTGAGATAGCGCATCAGTCTTTCGCTGTAGTAAACGCTGCGGCCGTCGTTGGCCGCCGTGCCGAGTCCCTCGGTCTCGCGGAACTCCGTCAGAGCGATCCTCGCGCTCCATTCGGGCCATCGCTCCGCAAGCTCGGCGCTGATCTTTCGCGTATCCATCGCGCTACAGGCCGCAGGCCTTGCGGATCCGCACGCGCAGCGCGTTATAGCGACGCGATTGGCGTGCGTTGTCGATCATCTGATAGGCGATCTTCTCGTCTCCGACAAGGATCAGCAGCTCTCTCGCGCGGGTAACGGCGGTATAGAGGATATCACGCGCCATCAGCATCGGAGAGGCTGCGCACAGCGCGAGGATGACCGCGCGGTATTCGCTTCCCTGGGCTTTGTGGACCGTCATGGCCCAGGCGTGTTCCAGCTCCAGGAGCTGATCAAAGCCGTATACGGCGATCCGTCCGTCGAAGTCAAGGGTGAGCGTTTCCTGTTCCGGGTCGATCTGTCGGATGACGCCGATGTCCCCGTTGTAGATGCCGCTCCCCGCCGCGCTGTTGTCCGCGGTGCGCCAGAGGATATCGTAATTGTTGCGGATCTGCATGACGCGGTCTCCCTCCCGGAAGACGGCGCTGCCGAAGAGCTTTTCCTTTTTCTCTTTTGCAGGCGGGTTGAGCGCCTCCTGGAGATGACGGTTGAGATTGACCGTGCCCAGCTCCCCTTTCCTCGTCGGAGAGAGGACCTGGATGTCCTCGCAGGGGATCTTCATCTTCTCCGGCAGACGCACGGCGCAAAGCTCCGTGATCGTCTCGACCGTGCTGGCGGCCTGCATACGCTTGAGACGGAAGAAGCCGCCCTCGTTGCGCGACAGATCGGGGTGCTCGCCCCGGTTGATGCTGTGCGCGTTGCGTATGATCAGGCTGCTGCTGTTCTGGCGAAAGATCTCGGTGAGCCGTACGGCCGGAACAGCCTCGCTGCGAAGAACAGCGGAGAACACGTCTCCCGGGCCGACGGACGGGAGCTGATCCGCGTCGCCGACGAGGACGAGCCGCGCTTCGGGATCCATCGCCTCAAGCAGCGCGCTCATCAGCGTTATATCGACCATCGAGCATTCGTCAAGGATGAGCGCGTCGCACTCCAGCGGTTCGCGCGCATTCTTGGTGAACTCGACGCTCTCCTCGTCCTCGGCAAACTTCGCGCCGAGCAGGCGGTGGATCGTGGAGGCCTCGCAGCCGGTCAGTTCGGTCATGCGCTTGGCGGCGCGTCCGGTCGGCGCGGCAAGCAGTGTCTTGAGCCCGAGCCTGTCATAGAGAGCGAGGATCGCGCGGATCGAGGTCGTTTTGCCCGTGCCCGGCCCGCCGGTGATGACGACGAGCTGGTTTTCCAGCGCGAGCTGCAGCGTCTCGCGCTGCAGCGGGGCGTATCGGATGCCCTGCTTTGCCTCAAGGCCGTCCAGCAGCGCGGAAAAATCCATGCGGCTGGCATATTTTCCCTGCGCGAGCGCGGCGATCCGCTCGGCGGTGAATCGCTCCGCCTCGTAAAGGCGCGGCAGGTAACAGGCCTCGCAGCCCGCGATCCGCTCATAGCGGATGCGGCCGGAGCCGATCATGTCTCCCAGCACGATATCGACCGCCTCCGGCTCGACGCCGATGAGCTGCCCCGTCACGGCGGCGAGCTTTTCGCGCGGGATAAAGCAATGGCCGTTCCCGGCGTTGTATTCCAGCTCAAAGACCGCCGCCGCGGCGATCCGGCTCTCGCTCTGCAGCTCGATACCGAGCTCGAGCGCCATCTCGTCGGCCTCGGCGAAGCTGCCGCCGATGTGCGCGGAGGCAAGAATGTAGGGGTCGCCGCGAAGGATGTTCATGGCGTTGTCGCCGTAGAAGCGGTATAGCCGGATGGCCAGCACCGGGCGCAGACCGAAGGAGCAGACAAACTCCATCAGACGGCGCATGCCGGTCTGACGGCGGAAGGTCTCGGAGAACTGCGCCGCCTTCTGCGGACTGATGCCCTTGATCGTCGCGAGCTTATCCGGCGCGTTTTCCAGCACGTCCAGCGTTTTCTCCCCGAAGCGGTTGACGATCAGCAGCGCCGTGGCCGGACCGATGCCGCGCACCGCGCCGCCCGCAAGATAGTCGTAGATCGCCGGCGCGGTCGAAGGGAGCATGCGCTGGGCATATTCGGCCTTGAACTGCCGTCCGTGGACGCTGTGCGTCGTCCAGGCGCCCGAAAGGATCATCGACTCTCCCGCAGCGGCGTAGGGAAAGCAGCCGACGACCGTGACGAGCTCGCCGTTTTCATCGACGAGGCGAAGCACCGTATAGCCGTTCTCTTCGTTTTTGTAGATGATCGAATCGACCGTCCCGATCAGCTCGATCAGTTCGTTTTCCTGGTCCATTTCTTCAAGCTCATTCCTTCAAAAGCGGTTTGAGGTACTGGCCCGTATAGCTCTCGCTGCAGCGCGCGCAGTCTTCCGGCGTTCCGGAAAAGACCAGCGTGCCGCCGGCGTCGCCGCCCTCGGGGCCGAGATCGATGATATGATCGGCGACCTTGATGATATCGAGGTTATGCTCGATGACGACCACGGTATTTCCCGCGTCGGTCAGGCGGTCGAGGATATGGATCAGCTTGTGGATATCCGCGACGTGCAGACCTGTCGTGGGTTCGTCGAACACATAGACCGTCGAGCCGGTATCGCGCTTTGCAAGCTCGGTCGCGAGCTTGACGCGCTGCGCCTCGCCGCCGGAGAGCGTCGTGCTCGACTGGCCCAGGCGGATGTATCCCAGTCCGACGTCCAGCAGCGTCTCGATCTTACGGCGGACCTTCGGCTGATTCTCAAAGAAAACGTATGCCTCTTCCACCGTCATGTCCAACACGTCCGCGATGCTCTTGCCCTTGTAGCGGACCTCGAGCGTCTCGCGGTTATACCGCTTGCCCTTGCATACCTCGCAGGGCACGAACACGTCCGGCAGGAAGTGCATCTCGATCTTCACCAGACCGTCGCCCGAGCAGGCCTCGCAGCGGCCGCCCTTGACGTTGAAGGAAAAGCGGCTCTGGCCGAAGCCGCGCGCCTTTGCGTCCGACGTGGAGGCAAAAATATCGCGGATGTCGTTGAAGGCGCCGGTATAGGTCGCGGGATTCGATCGAGGCGTACGGCCGATCGGGCTCTGGTCGATGCAGATGACCTTGTCGACGTACTCGAGTCCCTCGATACCGTCGGCGCGACCGGGCCGGATCTTGACACGGTTCTTTTCCGCGGCGAGCGTCTTGTAAAGGATCTCGTTGACGAGCGAGGATTTTCCGCTGCCGGAAACGCCGGTCACGCAGATCAGCTTTCCGAGCGGGAACTCCACGTCGATGTTTTTGAGATTGTTCTCGCGCGCGCCGCGCACGATCAGACTGTGCCCGTTCCCCTGCCGGCGCTTGGCCGGTACGGGGATCGTGCGCTTTCCGCTCAAATACTGGCCGGTGACGGAGCGCTCGCAGGCGCAGATCTCGTCGATCGTGCCCGCGCAGACGACCTCGCCGCCGTTCACGCCGGCGCCGGGCCCGATGTCGATGATGTGATCGGCCGCGCGCATCGTCTCCTCGTCGTGTTCAACGACGATCAGCGTGTTGCCGAGATCGCGCAGCTCCTTGAGCGTGCGGATCAGTTTGGCGTTATCGCGCTGGTGCAGGCCGATGCTCGGCTCGTCAAGGATATAGAGCACACCCATCAGGCTCGAGCCGATCTGCGTGGCGAGCCGGATGCGCTGGCTCTCGCCGCCGGAGAGCGTTCCGGCCGCGCGCGAGAGCGTGAGATAGCCGAGTCCGACGCTTGCGAGAAAGCCGAGGCGGGCACGGATCTCCTTGATGATCCGCTCGGCGATCAGGATCTCTTTTTCGCTGAATTCCTGTCTGTCAAAAAAGCGCAGCGCATCCGTGACGGACAGATCGCAAAAATCGGTGATGCTCATGCCTCCGACGGTGACGGCGAGGGCAGTCTTCTTCAGTCTTCTGCCGCCGCATTCCGGACAGGGGATCTCCGCCATGCACTCCTCGATATCCTCACGCATGGAGGGGCTCTGCGTCTCGCGATAACGTCTCTGGAGATTGTTGACGATGCCCTCGAACTCCCGCTTGATGACGCCGAAACCCTCGTTCTTCTCAAAATGCAGCTGCAGCAGTTCGCCCTTCGTGCCGTACAGGATCGCGTCGAGGCCCTCCTTGGGGATGTCGCGCACCGGGTCGCTGAGCTTGAAATGGAAGCGGCGAGCCAGCGCTTCAAAATACATGCGCGAGATCGTGTCGCTCTTGACGTTGCCCCAGCCGGAGGCCGTGATCGCGCCGTCGAGGATGCTCAGGGACGGATTGGGGATGATGAGCTCGGGATCGACCAGCAGCTGCAGCCCCAGGCCGGTGCAGCTCGGGCAGGCACCGTAGGGATTGTTGAACGAGAACAGACGCGGCGTCAGCTCCTCGATGGAAATGCCGCAATCCTCGCAGGCGTAATTCTGTGAAAAGGACAGCGTCCGGTTCTCCTCGCCCATCACCTCGACCAGCAGGATGCCGCCGGAGAGCGAAAGCGCCGTCTCGGCCGAGTCGGTGAGGCGCCGCACGATCTCGTCTTTCATGACGAGACGGTCCACGACGATCTCGATATTGTGCTTTTTATTCTTTTCCAGCCGGATCTCCTCGGACAGCTCATATGGGATGCCGTCGACACGCACGCGCACGTAACCGGATCTTTTCGCATCCTCAAAGACCTTGGCGTGCTCGCCCTTTCGCGCGCGCACCACGGGAGCGAGCAGCTGGATCCTCGTGCCGCGCGGCAGCTCCATGATCTGATCGACGATCTGATCGATGGTCTGCTGGCGGATCTCCTTGCCGCAGTTGGGACAATGCGGGACGCCGATGCGCGCCCAGAGCAGACGCAAATAGTCGTAGATCTCCGTGACGGTGCCGACCGTTGAGCGCGGGTTTTTCGAGGTCGTTTTCTGATCGATCGAGATCGCGGGCGAAAGCCCGTCGATATAGTCCACGTCCGGCTTGTCCATCTGCCCGAGGAACATGCGCGCGTAAGAGCTCAGGCTCTCGACGTAGCGGCGCTGGCCCTCGGCGTAGATCGTGTCGAAGGCCAGGCTCGATTTTCCGCTGCCGGACAGTCCGGTGATGACGACCAGCTTGTCGCGCGGGATGCTCACGTCGATATTTTTGAGATTGTTTTCTCTTGCGCCTTTGACAAAAATATTCTCCTGCATGCCTACTCCTTCGTGATGTCCGCGGCAGCGGCCCGGACAAGGGCCATCAGATCGGCCGGCGAGAGCTCGACCTGCGAGCCGATCTTTCCGGCGCTGACGACGATCGTTTCCCGCTCCAGCGCGCTTCGGTCCAGGACGGTCCTGTACTGCTTCTTCATGCCGACAGGCGAGCAGCCGCCGCGTACATAGCCCGTGAGGGCGCTGATCTCACTGACGTGAACCATCTCCATCGACTTCTCTCCCACCGCTTTGGCGGCGCGCTTGAGATCGAGCTCGCGAAGCACCGGGATGACAAAAACGTAAATGCTTTTGCTCGCACCGCGCGCGACAAGCGTTTTGAATACGCTCTCCGGCGGTTTTCCGATCAGGCCGGCGACCGTCGCGCCGTCCACGGCGGTATCGCCGTGCGGGTATTCATGCGGCGTATAGCGGATCTTTTTCTGCTCGAGCATGCGCATGACGTTCGTTTTCTGATCTGCCATTTCCGTTCCCTCCCGCAGAATCATTCAGATATTTTATTATATCGCAGATCATGCTTTCTTTCAAGCTGGAAAGAAGAAATAAAAAATCCGGTCTTTCCACCGGGAAAGACCGGAAACAGGCGGATCGCCTCACAGCTCTTTGGAATGATCGAAGCGCAGCAGCAGATTCTCCACGCTGTTATCCAGTACGGTCAGGCACTGCTCGACCGTGACCTCGGCGGGGAGCTGCATGCCCAGATCGAGCCATTGCGAGATCACACCGACGACGCAGTTGGAATAAAACTCGACGACGAACTCGAAGTCGCGCCGGTCGATCTTCATATCGTGCGAGACGATGATCGCGAAGCTGCGGATGCAATTCTGCAGCTTCTGCTTGTAAAAGCGCAGCATGTAGGTGCGGTTCGGCGAGTTGTAGATGTTCAGCGCAAAATCGGCGTTGCGGATCAAATACTTGAAGAACATCGACACGTCCTCGCGCCAGCGCTCGTATTTGACCTCATGCGGCAGATTCTTCTCCGCGTCCGCCTCGAAGACCCACTCGAGCAGATCATAGACGTCGTCAAAATGGTAATAGAAGGTCTGCCGGTTCACGCCGCAGATCTCGACGAGATCCTTGACCGTGATCTTGTCGATCGGCTTGACCGCCATCATTTTTTTCAGCGCTGCGGCGAGCGCCTCTTTTGTGGAGGAAGACATATCAGTCCCGGTCCTTTCTCTTCCCCTCGGCGTCAAGCGGCCAGGGGGAAAGCGTTTCTTTTTTCACGAGCCAGGCCTGCCGCGCGATGCGCGCAAGCGGCGCGTCGGAGAAAGAGTCGGAGTAAAACGCATCGATCTGCCCGCCGGGAAAAGCCTCGCGGAAGCGCCTGACCTTTTCCGCGTCGTGACAGTTTTCGCCCTCGATCCTTCCGCTGTGCATGTCCATGCGGGTGCCGAGCAGCGCCACGCCGAGGCGCCCGGTCGCCTCCCGCACCAAAAACTCGGGCGAGGCGGAGATGATCAGGTCGTCCTCTCTTTTCTGCGCGAGATACCATCTGCCGACGCCGGAGAAGCGCTCGTCCCAGAAGCGGCGCACCGTCTCTTCAGGATCGGGCAGATCGCATAGAAAAGCGAAGAGTTTTTCCTTCAGCTCCTTCGTGCTCACAGCACGCCGCGCGTAACGCAGAGCGAAGCGGACAATTTTTCCCGAGCGGCGCAGGACGGCGCGGGGATAATGCCGGAGGCAGTAGAAGAAAAAACAGAAGGAGCTGTCGGGGTAAAAGATCGTTTTGTCGAAATCGTATACGTTCATGCCTTACAGCACATAGGTGACGTAGTCATCCTTGCGCGGCTTGATCGCCGGGTCCTCGGCAGGATAACCGAGGATGCAGTTGCCGATCCCGCGGTATTCGCCCTCGATCCCCCACTTTTTCAGCAGCGCCTTCCCCTCGTCCGTATCAAAGACCTCTCTGGCGCGGTTGATCCAGCAGGAGCCGAGACCGATCGCCTTTGCGGCGTTCATCAGATTTCCGAGGACGAGGCTGCCGTCCTCAACGGCGTAGGGACTGGAAGCTCTCGCCAGAACGATGAGGACCGTCGGAGCGCCGTAGAAGGGATCGCTCGAAACGCCGAGCACGGCCGCGTTCATGGCGGAGAGCAGGTCGCGCGTCTCTTTGTCCTGCACCGCGACGATGATCGCAGACTGTCCGTTTTTGCCGGAGGCGGCGCACATGCCGGCCTCGATCACGGCGTCGAGCTCCGCGCGCGTGATCTGCTCGGGTCTGTATCTTCTGATGCTTCTTCTTTCCAGGATCGCTTTGAGTGCGTCATTCATGATTTCTTCTTCCTTTCTTCAGCAGCCGGATACTGTTTTCGTCCTCCAGATACAGCACGCGCAATGCGTTGAGCGTCTCAAAGATCACCGCCGCGGTCTGCAGCGCAACGGAGCTTGCAAGGCCAAGGATACCGAGCGCGCCGAGCGCGAGCACGGAAAGCTTGACGCCGAGGCAGACCAGGCAGTTGACGAGCACCGAGCGCGAGGTCAGCCTGGCGAGACGATAGGCCTTCGGCAGCGTGCGGATCTCTCCGCCCAGCACCGCGACGTCCGAGGCCTCGATCGCCTCGGGCTTGTCAAAGCAGCCGAACGCGACGCCGACGGTAGCCAGACGGATGGCCTCCGCGTCGCAGATGCCGTCGCCGATAAAAGCCAGCGTCGTGTTGACGTTTCGGTTCGACATCAAATATTCGACGGACTTGCATTTATCCTCGGGCCTGAGCTCCGCCTTGACCATGTCGAAGTTCAGCGAGGAAGCGATCTTGCGCGAGAGCGAGTGCACGTCGCCGGTGAGCAGGACGCTGGTTTTCACGCCCGCGATGCGCAGCTCCTCGATCGCGTCGAAGGCGCCGCTGCGCAGCGCATCCTCCACGATGATATGTCCGATGTAGTGGTCGTCTACCGCCACGTGGATCGCCGAGCCCGGAATGCTCGGCAGCTTGTAGCCGATGCCGTGGTCGTCCATGAGCGCCGCATTGCCGACGTAAACGCTGCGGCCGTCGATAAAGGCGCTCACGCCGCGGCCCGGAGTCTCCTCCACCTCGAGCACTTCGATATCCGACGC
>JAEEGL014247480.1_pt1 | contig 25731 bp, 22 predicted proteins | sample 9134231 | NCBI WGS metagenome assembly JAEEGL01 (sample SAMN16246548, study PRJNA631951) | gut metagenome | biome: gut microbiome; feature: rumen; material: fiber-attached | host: Bos | place: Iran: Karaj | collected 2018-10 | reverse complement strand
TCTCAGCAGGCAATGAATGATACATACTCCAAAGCCGTCGGTTTTGTCATCTCGGGGGCACAGGGCGGTATCAAATACCTCAACAAACCATCCGATCGTGCATACGTCCTGCCGATTGCCTATTTCTAGTATGAAAAAATCTATTCTCATTGCATTGGCGGCTCTGGCTGCCTTCTCCGCCCGGGGCGGGGATTATGCCGCGTACTATAAAGACCTGCCCATCGCACTGGAGCAGCCGACCACGCCGGTGATTCCGGCCCTGACAGTGTCGCTGGCCGATTTCGGCGGCGTTGGTGACGGGGTAACCCTCAACACGGAAGCCTTCAAAAAGGCCATTGCCAAGCTCGACAAGCAGGGTGGCGGACACCTCAACGTCCCCGCGGGCATCTGGCTAACGGGCCCCATCTCGTTCAAGAGTAAGATCGACCTGCACGTGGAAAAAGGGGCCATCATCCTCTTCACGCCCGACAAAAAAGAATTCCTCAGCGAGGAAGGCAAGGTAAAGCCGGGCATCTCCGCCAGCAAGCGGACCGATATCAGCATCACCGGCGAAGGCATCATCGACGGCAACGGCGAGTGGTGGCGGGCCGTCAAGCGCGGCAAGGTGAGCGATGTCGAATGGAAGGATTACAAGGCGCTCGGCGGCACGGAGACCGACGGCGGCAAACTCTGGTATCCGTTCAACCTCAAGCACTTCGAGAATATCGCCGGAGACCTCAAGGCCCAGGAGAAGATGCGGACCCACCTGATCCGGTTTACCGACTGCGAGCGGGTGCTCGTCGAGGGCGTGACGGTGCAGAATTCCCCGAAATTCCACATCGTACCTACGCGGTGCAAGGATGTCATCCTCCACAATGTCACCGTCCGCTGCCCCTGGAACGCCCAGAACGGTGACGGCATCGACCTGATGTTCAGCCAGCGGGTACTGGTGGCGGGCTGCACGGTGGACGTCGGCGATGACGGCATCTGCCTCAAGGCCGGCGGCGGTGCAAATGCGCTTCCGCAGGGTCCCGTCAAGGATGTCCTGATTGTGGACAACACCGTCTTCCACGCCCACGGCGGCTTCGTCATCGGCTCCGAATTCAGCGCAGGCATCCAAAATGTCGTCGTCCGGCGCAACACCTTCTCGGGCACCGACACCGGCCTCCGCTTCAAGAGCGCGCCCGGCCGGGGCGGCAGGACGGAGCGGATCTTTATCGAGGATATCGTGATGAGCGACATCCGCGACCAGGCCATCGTCTTCGAGACCACCTACGTCGACGTTCCCGTCGGCACAGAAGGCAAGGCGCAGGTCACGGAGCAGTTCCTGCCGGAATTCACCGACATCGACATCCGCCGGGTCACCTGCCGCGACGCGCGCACCGGCATCAAGGCCAAGGGCCCCGTCTCGATGATCCACGGCATCCGCATCAGCGACAGCATCCTTTTCTGCACGTCGGAGACCACGGATATCGACAATCCTTCGGCAGTTTCTCTCGAAAATGTGCGGTTATTGACGTATTGAAGACTCTGATCAGCCCTTCCTGATCTTGTCCTGCAGGGCGGAGAGCGAGCTGATCAGTTCTGTGAATGAGGGGGATTCTCCATAGATGAACTGGTCCTGCATGGACTGGTAGTCCTCTTCCCAGAGCGGCAGGAGATGATCCGGAGGCAGGAACTGCAGTTCTTCTCTCCGGTGCTTGCCGTAATCGATCCCGCGGACCGCATTGAAGATACTCCGGTGCCGGACCAGAGAGTCGTAGAGATCCTTATCGGCCATCGCCTTGCCGGCATACCCGGTCTTGTCGAGCTGATAAAGGTCGTACAGGTGACGTGACATCCGGCGGTACCGGGGATAGTCTTTCTGGAATTCTTCGTGCAGGAGAAAGACTTTCTCCAGAAACGTGCGCGTGGGGACGACTGTCGGCACGACGGTTTCCGGGAAGAAGATGACGGGGGAGAGTTCCGCGGCAAAAGGCTGGATGGAACGCAGTTCCCGCGGGCCACGCGGGCTCCGGCAACTGAATTCCACTTTGACGACCGGCTTGATGTACGGATCTTCCGGCAGGATACTGTAGTACGGAATCAGCAGGACGGTCGGGTCTGCGTCGGAGTCGCGGCGGGTTTTGTATCCTACTTCGCAGTCCCGCGCCCCGAAAACCCGGAGGGCGGCAGAGAGCTCGTGCAGCACTTCGTTGCCGATGTACTTGCGGGAGAGCTTGCGGATCCGGTCCCGGGCTGAACGGGTGTCACCGGCGATGCCGAAGAAAGATTTGTCAATGGCGACGTCGACATCCTCCGAGAAACGCTTCGTGACATTCCAGGCCTTGCTCAGCGATGTCCCGCCCTTGAAGGTCAGGGCATCGGCTTCCGCACACCGGAGCGAGAACACCGACTGGATGACGTGGCACACCCACCAGTCCTTCTCCGCAGCCTTGAGGCTGATCTTCCTGGAGTCCTTAATCTCCTCAAAGACGCTGATTTTCTGTTCCTCTGAGAAATCCCAGAATTCAACTTTGTCTGCGGGGCGTATCATAGAATCCAAGTATTAAGTTTCTGATCCAGGAAGGGGTGTTGCGAAGGTCTTCCCGGATTTCTTCATAAGGAATGCCCCGGAAAATCCGCTCCATGCCTTCGAGATCAAACTCCCAGAGGTCCTCTTTGCCGATGTCGTTGAGGGCGATGACGGCAAGCATCACCACCCGTGAGCGGTAATTGAAGATCCGCGGCGAGACGTGGTATAAAACAATCGGGCGGGCACCCTTATGGTAGGGAATCCGCCGGGAAGGGCCGTCGGTCGTGAAGACGGGATTCATCACGACCTGTTCCGAAAGCCCCAGTGCATTCTGGGCTTCGCCGGGGCAGGGTCCGATCCGAAACCCGTCCCTGTCGGCATATGCCTTCAGTACCTCATCTGAACTGGCAGGGAGTTTCCCCATTCCCCATTTGCGGTCAACCGTCGGGTAACAATACAGCCCGCGCTCCATCCGCATCAGGAAGTCATCGGCCACGAGCCGCTGGAGGGCCTTGGAGACGGCCTTGTCGGATCCGCACTCAAAGAAGTCGGAAGGGAACCAGACCTTCCCCTCTCCGCCGGCGCGGACCATCCGTTCGATTTTTTTCTCAACGCTGTCCATAAACCTTCGTTTTGTCGCAAAAATAAGCCAAAATTGCGACAAAACCAAGAAAAAAATAATTTCTATCTCACCAGATTGAGCCAGTCGTAGAAGATAGAGTATGAGAACAGATAGTAGAGAAGGATGCCCGCAGCAATCCAGGGGTTCAGCAGGAGGAAGGCGGGAATGGCCCAGATAATCAGGAAAATGGGAATGCCCACCAGACGAAGCGCCCACCGGGCCGTGTTGCGGAAGGCCGGATCCTTGATCTTGTAGAAACTGAGGTACTCCGCCGTGAACCAGACGGGGAAAGACAGGAGGGCGGCCGCCGCGAACAGCGGTGCCGTCAGGACAGCCAGCGGCCACTTCCACCAGCGTTTCCGGGGAGGGCGGATCTTCAGCAGATTTTCCTCATAATGCTCATCGTCCGGGATATACAGAATCAGCCCCTTGATGCGGTCCGAGAGTTCTTCCAGCAGCACCTTGTAACGGTCCGCCTCCGAGAGGTCCGCATGCCCGGAGAGAAAAGCGTTCACGTCAATCGGCTCGCCATAGCGCAGCACGCAGGTGGCCCTGTAATGGAAGAAATCGTCGTATTCGATACCCGTGGGGACGATGTAGGTCTGCCGGACTTCCGCCGAAGCGAAGGCCATACGGGCGATGCCCTTCTGGAGCGGCAGCAGCGAATGCATCGGATTGTGCCGCCCTTCCGGGAACATGCAGAACGGCATTCCGTGGGCCAGGATGTCGTCGACGACCTCCATCGTATCGCGGTTGCGCTGCACTTCGCGGATGCCGTCGCGGGCACGGACCATCGGCACGATCTTGAGCCAGTGGAGAATCCGGGCCGTGCGCTCCTTGCGGAAGATATCCGCCCGGGCGCCGAAAGCCGTTCCGGCACGCCGGCTGGCCAGGACGACGAGCGCATCCATCAACGTGCCGGTATGGTTGGGCGCGATGAATACCGCACCGTCCGCCGGCAATGAGCCGCTTAACTTGAAACTACGGTAACTCAACCGCGTGCTGAGGTCTACATATGGCCTCAGAAAACGGTACAGTCCGTCTTTCTCCCAGATTTTTTTCTGCGGCATCCCGGAAAACGGTTTAGGCAGCGGTCTCTTTGCGACGTGTGAAATTGAAAACCGTGGCGACCGTCAGGCCGGAGATAATATGCCACACGCCCCACCAGGCCGTGATGACGAGCATTCCGCCGTGCGGCGGGAAGCCTGCGAAGATGCTGGTACCGAGCAGCAGCACGAGCCCGAGGCCCGAATTCTGGATACCGGTCTCAATGGTGAGCGTCCTCCGGTCGGGGAAGGGGACCTTGAAGGCCGATCCGACCCCGAAACCGATGCAGAGCGCCAGCAGATTGTGGATCAGCACCACGACGAAGATGTATTTGATGCTCTTCAGGAAGGCATCCATATTGCCGACGAACGCCAGCACGACCATGACGAGGAAAAACACGATGGAGATCCACTGGAGGGGCTTCTTGAGGAAATTCGCCACCTTGGGAAGGTACTGGGACGTCAGGATGCCCGCAGCAAGCGGAATACCCAGCAGGATGAAGATCGTCTTGAATACATCCCAGAGGGGAATGACAAGCGTCGGCACTTCGCTGGCCACCTGGGCGGTATGCAGGTACAGGGAGCCCCAGAGCCAGAAATTGAACGGGGTCATCACCACGGCCAGCGCCGTCGAAATGGCCGTCAGGGACACTGAGAGCTCAATATTGGCCTTGGCGAGCGAAGACATAAAGTTGGAGATATTTCCACCGGGGCAGGAAGCCACCAGAATCATTCCGAGACCCATCATCGGGGAAATCCAGCCCTTCATGATGATGGCCAGCAGGCAGGTGAAAGCCGGCAACAGGATGAGCTGGCAGCACATGCCCAGAATTACAGACTTGGGCTTCTTGAAAACTTCTACGAAAATCCGCGGCTTGATGCCGAGCGCCACACCGAACATCACAAATGCGAGGACGATGTTGATGGTGTTCATTCCGCCGGCGTTCAAGGTCACCTGGATCGAATCGATCGCGGCGGCTGCTTCGTGTGTCATAGGTTTAGTGTTTTAGTATATCTTGGCAAAAGTAACGATTTTGTCACAAACTGCAAAATCAATTTGCTGCCAGCCGCTTAAAACCTTCCGGCAGAACCGGGTCGCCCCGAATCCTGCCGGAAGAAACATTGTTAAGCCCGTCCTTTAGTTGACGGAGACTTCCAGTTCGACGATCTTGTTCTTGCCGTCGACGGTGGTGAACCGCGCCTCGATGACGTGGGTACCGGAGGGCAGCATGACCGAAGTGCCGGAAAGCGGCTCGTCGTCCATGTACCAGGCGATGGCGGTGCCGGGCTTGCGCTCGCCCTGCGTCTCGATGAGCGTCAGCGGGAAGGAGTAACCTGCGCTGTACGAGCCGTTCTGCGGATCGGCGATGTAGTTGTAGCCCGTATCGGGAGCCTCGTAGTCGCCAACGGTGAGGATGAAGTCAAAAATGACATCCCAACTGTACCGCTCGCCGGTTGCCGTCAGATTATACTCTGAAACCAGACCGTCATACGGCCAGTTGACTGCCCATTCATAGAACTCATGATTATCATCCGTCTTGTAGTAAGCGCCGAACGAATAGTATGCGCCGTTATACGAATAACCGCCACTGCTATATCCTACACCGGCATAGATATCCTTCCCGGCAGGGACAATCAGTTCCTGGTCCCGCAGATCGACCGTCGTATAACCGCCGATCGTCACGTCTGCCGTCGGAACGGCCACGGTGGCTGCCCGCTCATCGTCGTAGTCGATAATGACATTGACACCCTGATAAGTGGTCCCGGTCTGACCATACAGGAAGAAGGTAATCTCCTTGATCTGCTTCCCGGCATAACGGCCCATTTCTGAAGCCGGATACAGGTTCTGTGCCGTAATGGCGGTGGCTTGGGAGCCTACGATATATTCATCTTCATCAGTCAAAATGTCCGTCGGCCAGGCATAAATATCATCCGGAAGAGCCTCGCCCTCCCGCATCAGGTAGAAAGTCTGCGTCTCCATCAGACTGGTCACGGTCACAGTTGCCGTCTGGCTCACATAGCCGCTCTTGGAAGCCATCACCTGATAGGTCCCGGCAGCCGTCTCGATGGAGAAACTGCCGTCTGCGGCCGTGGTCGTCGTATAAGAAGCCGCCTTGGCGATGGCCTGCGCTTTCTTCTGGGAAGGATGCAGCAGCATCCGGACCTTCTGGGCCAGGCCGCTGAGCCCCTTCTGCACCACCTTAGCCGGAGCAGAAGACACACCGGACTCTGCCGTCACCATAATGGTCGCCCCTTCGATCGGCTCGCCGTCGGTATTCATAACGGCACCGGAGATACCCAGGATATTGCCGTTGCTCAGCGTAAACGTCACAACATTGTTAGCATACGTAATGTTGGTGAAATTGAAGCCGGTCGTGTTGCCGTTCCAGGCGGTCGGCTGGTATGTCTTGTAACTACCGGAACCGAACATATAGGAGCTACCGCTGTATGCCGTCGTTTGTGCCGGTCTCGCGGCCGGAACGACATAACAGCAGGGGTGGGCGGAATAATTGTTCACCGAATTGCTGTTCCAGGTAGACGCGGCCGTGACGGACCCACTGACCCGGTTGGTGGACTTGTCCACGTGATACACCAGCATACCGGTAGGGATGCCGGCGTCCCAGCGCTGTCCTCGCCGGCACTCGTACACGAAGTACTCGTTATTGACCGAAGTCTTGGTCTTATATGCCGAATACTGTGTCGCCCCCGGATAGTTGACGGCAGGAAGCGTGTAGTTGCCTGCAGCCGTCAGTTCGGGAATGGCAGAGAGCCAGCCAATCTCGGTAAGCTCCTCGGAATTGAAATACGGAGGAGTTGTGGAGTTGACGTTGTACGAACCCGATGCCATCAGGGAGAGACTGTACATGCTGGCGGCGCTGCCGTTCGTAGAATAATCCGCATCATAGAAATCGGGAAGACCCAGGGTGTGGGCAAACTCGTGGCAGGTGGTGCCAATGGAGCACATTGTGCTGCCGGAAGCTCCTTTCAGCTCTGAGGTACAGAAATACCGGTCCAGATTAACCCCGTCAAAGGTACGGCTATAACGCGCATTGGAGCTGGAAGAAAGATACCAGGCATGCGACCAGATTGCATTGGTACTGGCCCCCTGCGCCTCATCAAATCCTGCATAATAAAAGATCACGAACTCCACCGTACCGTCACCGTCGTTGTCGTAACGGGAGAAATCTACCGTACTGTTCAGTTTCTGTGCGGCGTGGACCAAGGCCATCTCGGGAAGTTTATCATTATCACTGGAATTATTGGCTCCATAATAAGCCATATTATTATCCAGCGTGACCGGTCCGAGTACCTCGAAAATCGGGGTGAACTGTCCGAACGAGTTTTCGTTGTAATAATCCCACACAGAGCCGATGGCAGAGTTGGCATTATAGCCCGAGGTGTTAAGCATCGCATTGAAATCAGCGGCGGTCTTGGAGAACGCCCTGTCGCTGAAACCGACCAGAATGACCGGAATCCTCGGAGAACCGAAATTCGCGGATGAGGCCTTCTGTGCGTATTCGGCACGCGTTTGAGCGGCTGCCGCACGCTTCTGGGCGGCCGCTTCCTGAAGTGGCCCCAACGTATTGCGGGTCAGCGTATTCGACACACGCCAGTAGCCGTCCGCATCCTGCTCGAGTATGTTACCGGCATCATCCGTCGCCCAGTGGCCCCATTCGTCACCGTGCAGATAGATGTTAATAGTGGAGCCGTCCGGCTGGGTATATACGATCTTTCCGGGATAGGCCGGTCCGGCCAGGAGCGAAAGGCTGCTGAAAAGCAGAACGAAAATCAGTAAAATAATCTTTTTCATAACCATTCCTCCTTATTTCTTGACGATGAAACCATTGCCGCCGCCCGCGGAGAGCCAGACCTTCGGGCCGTCGATCTTAACGACGGTCACGCTATAGTTAGCCTCCGTCACATTACGGCCGGTAATCTGACGGTAGGTCAGCGTGAAGGAGTCACCCTTGGCCGGGCTGACCGGAATACTGTTGAACTCAGCAATATTATACGTTGCCGGCGTCAGGATGGCGAAGGTCACCGTGCCGTCGTTCATATACTCGCGGCTCATCTGGGCACCGGCCCCGTAAAGGTTGTTGCCGGTCGTAAGATAAGCGCCGTATTCGGTCTGCTCAAGGATAGGGTCCCCATCCGGATTGGCGCCTACCTCCCTGCGGTAAACATAAACATTTACAATAGAATTATTCGTTGATGTAGGACTCCAGTTATTCCGTAGCGTACTCAAATACGCGGCAAATAAATACTGATTTCTGGTATTATTATACCTGATTTGTTTATAGTATGTGGCTATGGTGTAACCCATAAAACTCAAAACAATATCTTGGTAAGCTGTGATTGTCGCAACATTATTATTGATGAAGAACATCCAGTTATAGAAACCTTTATTTGTCTCGTTAGATGCTGTATTAGGGGCATTGGAGTGGAGATAATTATTGTTGAGGGAACTGGTCGTTCCGAGGTATCTTCCCGTCGTAGATGTTGCCTCTTGCAGATAGAAATAATTGCTATATGCACCGGGAACCAACTTGATGACCTCAACCGAAGTACCAGGATTTTGGATAATCATTTTATCATCAGAATCCTTCGCGATGGTAACCGATGCGCGTCCGCGATTATTATTATTCTGCTGCGTACTCATCGCATACGCGGAGCCGGCCGTTGCCGAAGTCGCAATGATAATCTCATCACCGGCCTTGAGCGAAGAAGCATCCGACACAAGCACCCAACGGTCAACAACCTGCGTAAACGTCGCATCAGCCATATTGACCGAGAACTTGGAAATACGCCCGGCCTGGAATGCAAGCTTCCCGTCCGGGATGGATACCGTGCGGGAAAGGATACCTTTATCCGTATTGACATCCACCTTGATGGTGCCGCCCCCGAAATCGGCCGGCGCGCAGGCAAACCAAATGTCGGCGATATTGCCGGAACTGTCCATTTCCAGATTATCCATTTTGAAGGTGATTGTGCGGGAGGACGAACTCTCCGACAACTCCTGCTCTGCAAAGTTGTAATAGAATCGACCCGCAAAAGGAACACTGGCCGTAAGGTCTATCGTCTGGATTTCCGCTCCCTGGGGAAGTGAAATGTTCTTCAGCGTCAGCTTGCCATACGCCGTCAGATGGGTAAACTGCATCTGGATTTCGCTGAAGTCCTCGATGGCAGCGGCCTCCTGGGATGCGGCCAGCACCATGGCGGCCTCGTCGCAGGTCGTCGCGAGCGGGGTCTGCTCGGTCGGGATGTTGAAATGCCAGCCGCCGTGGCTCGACGTCGCGCCAACACAAGCACTATACGGCGTGAGCGCATAGAAAGTATAGGGCGCCTGCACCTCCGACTGAGGGAATTCCGCGTCGAACGTCGCCGTCGTGAAATCCGCCGACGGATTCACATCTGCTCCGCGGAAATTGTTCAGGTTCAACGAAACCGCAATCTTGGAATCGTTGGCCGACCAGCGGGTCGGATACTCCGTCGCACCGTCCACGGTCTGCGCATCGGTGAACACCGTCTTCGTCTCGATCTCATCGGCAACGAAGTGGACCGAATACATTTTCTCGGCCGCTTTGGAGCGCTCGGGATCCTCCTCGGTCATACGGCAGCCGTAAGCGGCCGACAAGGCCGCCGCTGCCAAAAGTAATAGTTTAGCTATATTTTTCATTTTTCCGATTATTCGTTTAGAACTCGCCGTAATTGTCTTCTCCGCCCGGAGGCAACTGATCCGAGAGGATGTTTCCCTCCAGCAGGATATCCAGGAGATCCAGTGAAGGTGTTTCGTAAAGAAGTTTCATCTGACTGTATATTAACACACTACTAACTGAGCCGGCCATTTCGGCCGTTAAGTCGCAAATTTAAAATTAAATTTTTTAATTATGAAAATTTTTTCAACTTTATAAAGGATGACAGCCTTCTGTTGCAGCTGTTTACCAACAACATACACAAACATCAAGAACGAAGATTATTATTTATTTAAAGTATTTTCTTTAAAATATTAACCACCGGGTTGGGATTCTCTTTTATTTTATAAGATTCCGAGGACATAAACACAATCAAGACAAGATATCAGGAAAAAACCTTACATTTGTGAGAATCAACCAATGATCATCATGGATACGCCTTTGCACCCATACACCTCCGACGAAATCCGGGAGACCGTCGAGGCCCAGCGGAAATTCTTCCGCACCGGCACCACCCTTCCCGTCAAATGGCGCCTGCAGCAGCTCCGGAAACTGAAGGCGGCCGTCATCGCCAACGAAGCGCTTTTCGAGGATGCGCTGGCCGAAGACCTCGGCCGGAGCCGGGTCGAGGCTTTCCTCTGCGACGTCGGACCCATCATCGTGGAAATCAACGAAATGATCCGCGGCCTGCGGCGGTGGGCGCGGCCCGAACGGCATTTCAGCGGACTGATGTGTTTTCCCAGTACGGTCACCAAGGTGTACAAGATGCCTTACGGCGTGTCGCTGGTGATCAGTCCGTTCAATTTCCCCATCCTGCTGACCATCGGCGTGGTGGCGGCGGCGATTTCCGGGGGCAATACCGTGGTCGTCAAGTCGAGTTCCAAATCGGCTGCCTGCACGGCCGCGCTCAAGAAATTCTTCGCAGAAGTATTCCCGCCCGAATTCGTCACCCTGATCGATGGCGGGCATGATGTGGCCGATATGTGCCTTGCCCAGCGCTTCGACAAGATTTTCTATACCGGATCGCCGTCCGTGGGCAGGCATGTAATGGCCGAGGCCGCGAAAAACCTCACCCCCGTGGCGCTGGAACTCGGCGGCGAGACCGGCAACTGGGCTGTCGTCCGCGCGGATGCCGACCTTCGCGACGCAGCCCGCAAGATCGCCTTCTTCAAACTCTGCAATGCCGGACAGATCTGCATCAACGTCAACCAGATCGCCGTGGCGGAGGAGGTGGCAGAGCCCTTCCTGGCGGAGCTGAAAAAGGCTTTCGTGGCCCAGATCGGGGAGCGGGCCGAGGAGAATCCGGAATACCCGAAACTCATCACCCCCGGAGCGTACGATAAGTGCGCGTCCCTGGCCGACGAATACCGCGACCGCATCGTTTTCGGCGGCACGGGCAACCGGGAGACGCAACGCTATTCCCCCACGGTCATCTATCCGGTCGGCATCGACGAGCCGATCGTCCAGCACGAACTCTTCTGCCCGCTGCTGCCGGTCGTGCCGTTCAAGGATGCGGAAGCCGACGCCCTGATGGAGACCGTCGCCGACCGTGAACATCCCCTGGCCATGTATCTGTTTACCAAGAACATGCGGTGGGCGAACCACGTGATGCGCACCCAGCAGTACGGCGGCGGGTGCATCAACGAGGTCTGCATCCACATGATGGTGAAGGGGGTTCCGTTCAACGGGACGGGTCATTCCGGGATGGGCGCCTATCACGGAGAATGGGGATTCCGGGAGTTCACCCACCCGCAGACCGTGCTGCGCGGCAGGTCTTTCTGGAATCTGTCCCTCCGGGAGCACCCTTACGGCGGCAGGATGGAGAAACTCAAACTCGCGTTTCTCAGGAAGTTCGAGCGGTAGCGGGTTGGATATTTGAAGATAAATTCGTAGGTTTGTCAGATATGAGAAAATGGTTACTTCTGGCCGCCACCTTCGTTTGGAGCATCGCGACCCTGGCGCAGGAGAAGGCGCCGGACTGGAATTGGACAAAACTCGGCAAAGGCGTGCAGTACAGCGCCGTGCAGACCGAACTCTTCGGCCGGACGGCCTATATTTCCGCGGTCCGCTACAAAGCGCATCGCCACAGGACGCAGATCTGCGACGCTGAGCGGGAATGGGCCGACAGCACCAGCGCCCTCGGGCAGAAGATGGGCGCAATCGCAGCCCTCAACGGCAGTTATTTCAATGTTCAGGAGCTCACGCCCGTCACTTATCTCAAGATCCGCGGGAAACGGATAGCCTCTACGACCGCGCGGGAATTCGGTCTCCGCACCGACGGCGTCATCGGCTTCAAGAGCAACGGCGGCGTGCGTATCTTCGCCTGCGACACCCTCGAATACGACCTTGCCTGCAAGGACCTGTGGAATGCCATCGCGGCCGGTCCGGTCCTCCTCCAGGACAGCAAGCCTGCCCGGGAATCATGGCCCAAGAACAGCTTCTACACCAAGCATCACCCCCGCACCCTGATGGGCGTGGACAAGAAGAACCGGGTGTATATGATTGTCATTGACGGCCGCTTCCCCGGCGAGGGCGACGGCGCTTCGATCGATGAAACGGTGCAGGTCGCGCAGATGTTCGGCCTCGTCGACGCCATCAACCTCGACGGCGGCGGCTCCTGCGCCCTCTGGACTCCGCAGACCGGCGTTCTCTCGCACCCCTACGACAACCACCGCTTCGACCACTACGGCCAGCGCATCGTCCCTAATATCCTGTACATCCGGTAAGCCCCGTCATTTCAGGGCTAGCCCTTGGATCTTCCGAAGAAGCACAGATTTCGGCCTGTTTCCCGGCACATCCTATCCGATATTTCTGACGGCCATTCTTCCTTTTCTTTGCCCAAAAGAAAAGAAACTATGTTCAAAACCGCGACCACTTGTGCACTCATTGCGGTTCTCCTAGTGGTCATTTAATAGGAAAGATTTGCAAAACATAATTCCATTGAGTAAATTTGCACAGTGCATTGAGTAAATTTAGAATTTAGGATATAACTTGCTATGTATCAAAGGAAACAATACCACTCTTTACTCGCAAGGATGCAAGAGAAACGGCGATTTATTCAGGTAATTATGGGCCCAAGACAAGTCGGTAAGTCTACCTTGATGAAGCAAGTCGTCAATGCTTTAGACATCCCGTTTGTCTTCTTTACTGCCGATGCCGTCCCCGCCACCCAGTCCGGTTGGATCAGCGACTGCTGGAACGCCACCCGTGCCAAGATGCGCGTCGAGGGCTTAAAGGAACTCATTCTGGTCATAGACGAGATTCAGAAGATTACGGGCTGGAGTGAGGTTGTCAAAAAGGAATGGGATTCCGACACCTTCTACGATGTCAACCTTAAAGTCATCCTCCTGGGCTCTTCACGTGTTATGCTGGACAAAGGACTCTCCGACAGCCTGCAGGGGCGCTTCGAGAGAATCATCCTCTCCCACTGGTCCTTCGCCGAGATGCGTGACGCCTTTGGCTTTACCATCGACCAATATGTTTATTACGGCGCTTATCCTGGTGCCGCAGAACTCGTAGAAGACGAAGACCGCTGGCGCGATTACATTACCGGCTCCATCGTCGACGCCACCATTAATAAAGACATTCTGGTCAATGAGAAGATCGCGAAACCCGCATTACTCCGACAAACTTTTGAACTCTCTGCGGCATATTCCGGGAGAGAATTATCCTTTACCAAGATGATTGGTCAACTGCAGGATGCCGGCAACACGACAACCATAGCCGGATATATAAACCTTCTCTCTCAGGCTGGGCTGGTCTGTGGCTTGAATAAATATGCCGTCGATTTGGCAAGGAAGAAAAACAGCATCCCAAAGCATCAAGCGTATAACAATGCTTTGAAGAACATTTATTGCGAGAAATCTTTCGTCGATGCTGTTCAGGACCGTTCCCTTTGGGGCCGTTTGTTCGAGTCTGCTATCGGTGCGCATATCACCAGCTACGCTTATGCAGGAGATTACAAGGTGTACTATTGGAGGACAGCTCCTGGCACAGAAGTGGACTATGTCCTGGAAAAGAAGGGAAAGGTAATCGCCATTGAAGTCAAGAGTAATTCAGCCCCCGGGAATAAAGGTCTGGAGGAATTCAAGGCTCAATACAAACCCTATCTCGCACTAGTTGTCGGTGACGGCGGAATGAAGGCCGAAGACTTTCTCAGCAGCAATCCTGCCAATTTGTTCCAATAAGATCACAAATTGGCCTTAGCAATTTGAGATACCGACATATATCATTGCTCTCCTGTCTTTTAGGGTATCTCTTGATCCTATGTCTTTATGTATAAGAGGCCTTATTTCAGATTTTTGGAATAATATAGTAATTCCGGACGGAATTCGAAGTGCATGGTATCGTAGTGATACCATTTCACTCCGGAGATAAAGCCATGTTTCTCGAAGGCAAGTACGACCTCCTCGGGAATCCGATTGGCATAATCAATCTTATCCACCTCGGATTTGCCGGGATTGCCCCAGCGCCAGTAATTCGACAGTTTTACACAGATGTCAATGGCCATCCCATAGCTGTGCGGGCTCAAACGCGAGACACCTCGCACGGGTCGCCAATTGAATGTCGATGACTGGACAAAATACTTGTCGTACATCGGAGAAAACACCTTCAGGTCCCGCGCAACGGCGCACAGGCTGTCGGCGGCATGATTGACGGCCGAAAACTTGAGTGTCTGCCCGAACCATTCCACTGGGACAAGATTCTTTCTGGCTTCGGACTCAGTCGCTCCATACATCTTCTTGAAGAAAGCCTCGCAGCGGTAACGGCCCGGATCTTCCAGGAAACCAGGCTGGTACAACGGACCTTCCACATACTTGTCATAAAACATGTCTTCTATGTCAGCCTCGTCAATCCGCATCATGAAATCTTTAGGGCGGCCATCATCGCAGATCATCTGCGAGCCATCGGTAAGCAGCAACGTCCCGTCTTCATATCCCCTGACGAAGTCGGGATACGCTTTCATCAGCGCTTTCGCAAACAAGGGAACCGATGGCAACGGCTCGACCTTCGGTACGATGGCTTCCACTCCGCCCGCATCCATGTCGAGATCCTCCGGGCCGGTAGATCTCGCATACATCACGACGACGACCACCACCATGGCGGCAAGCAGAACTGCCGCAAACAATAAAATCTTGACGAGTCTATCTATGTTTAAGTGCCCTCTCATAGCTTCTGATCAGATAAATGTTCTGGGTTTCGTAATCATTAAACGTGCGGGCTACCGCCTTCGCATCGGAATCATATCCGGTATACCAAGATTGACGTGCAAAATAATCTATCAGATCATCGCTCTTGAAAATATAGTGGTGCCGCGCATAAATCTCGTTGCGCATAACCTTCAGCTCCCAGAGCGACTTGCCCATCAAATCATATTCCGAAAGATAGCGCGTAGACCCTTCGGGATAAATGCCCGGGATGTTGGAAGAACTGGTACGGGATGGTGAATCGACGTCCTCTCTCTTGTCCGGCACGGACGACTCCGCCGGGGCCTGATAAACTTGTTCAACCGGCTGCCGGGAAGGCCTCTTAAGCAACAGAAAAACACCTACCACCAGGCCGATTATCAGTACGATCAGTGTTATCAGCAGGGAGACGATCAACTTTGATGCGTTTGAAGACTTCTGCTGCACCCCGAGCGGTAATGTGGGGGCAGGGACAGGGACAGGCACAGGGGCTGGTTTCGTCTCCTCTCCACCCATCTCTTCGGGAATACTGGTTACGGATTTTCCGCAAATGTGGCAAGCAGCGGCCTTGCTCGAAATCAGCGCCCCACACCCAGGACATTTAATAAGAGCCATAATATCAAATAATAATTTATCGAGGTAATACCGGGCGAACCGACATCCCGAAATACCGGGCCTGATTAACATCGTCACATGCCGGAGGAGTGCTTCCCTTAAACCATAAGCGATACGCACCAAACGGCTTCGAAGAGATCAGTGACGATGACCAATAGTAGCCGGCGTCCATCCGCTGAAAGAGGTCATCGTCCTTCATATAGCCGGCGGCAGGAAGAAAGATGCTGTTCCCGTTCGCAAAACTGGTAAACACCATCCCCCTGACACCATTCCGCACGTCCCATGCACATCTGCAGCCGTTGATAAGTTCCCAGAACTCTTCCTTCTTTGGCATCCGCCAGCCCCCCCCCAATACTTGGCAAGCCACATCATCACATGCTTCCAATTCGGTCAGATAGTCCGGAGTCCCATATTTTGAAACTGTACAATACTTCGTCAGTGTTTTATATGAATGAACGCTGAACGCATATGAATCCCATCCATAGGTAAATGAAGGGGATGTCTCTCCCCAGGCATAATACAGCCCATTCTCTTCCGGGTGGGAGGCTCCGACATTACAGGTTGCCCACTTCACGCTCAAGCCCAGGTCGACCCATTCGTAACCGCCTTGAGAACCGTTCCGGGAGGAAGATTTCTTGCTGGTTTCACTTCCCTTTCCGGGGATGAAGACTAGCAAAACAATGCCTGCGATAACCAATACGGCCGTTGCCGCCATCGTCGCAATCATCCAGGCCTTCATCCCGGACGGCTTCGCCGGAGCGATCGGCGGGGCAGGAGAAGGCGAAGGAGGAGCGGGAGACGTTCCAGCCGTTAAGGAGGCACCACAGTTCGGGCAGCATGCGGCCTTGTCTGAGGTAAGAAAACCGCATTGGGGACATCGGACAATCATGGCCTTATATCAACTATCGAAGATTTTCCGAAATGGATTCTATGGTGAACTTGCCATCTATCTCAGGCACGGCAATTTTGCCTAGCATGAGGGACATGAAGAAATCGTAAATTCTTTCCGGCGAGAGGACGGCCTTTTCTCCATTGACATCAATCCCCAGATCATACACGCTCAGCAGCTGTGAACTCAAGCTTGCCGCGGTGAGCAGGAAGTGGTTCTGCATCTTCTCCCAGTCAATCATGTCTGCCGCAAGCACTTTGCCTACTACAGTATAGTTTCTCACGGTCATCTGACGGTTATCCGTCGTCAGCGTACTCTTGATTTCATCAGATTCTAGGTTCATTCTGATCTTTCCCGAATTTGCGGCAGGTGCCACCCCTTTGTAAAGGGCGCCCAAATCCGCCAATGCGAGATTTGACAGCGTGGTGGTCGCGGGATTATAATTGACCGGCTCTAGCGAGAAGGCACTGGGGAGTAGCAGGGAATTGTCTCCCTCCATCGTAACGCTGGGGGCATTGAATGTCCCAACGATGCAACTGCTCAGTGTCAATTCCTTGTTCGCAAAAACACCGCCGATGACGACACAGTTGACTAACGTAACCTCGTCCGAAAAAATACTGCCTCCTATAAAAGCATTGGTAAGCCGGACCTCCCGTGCATTCACGTCGGAAAGCATCATGACTTTACAATCACGAGCGTGCGATACGACCGATTCGACGGCACCGATACTTTTTTCAAACTTCACAGACCCTTTCGCTCCGCTGCTGATATATATTTCAAGCTGGGCAAATGCGGCGCCCCTTATGGTGACGTCTCCGTTTTCAATGTCAATCTTATGGCCATACAGGGCCCCCTCGACAATTGTATCTTTCTGAATTTTGATATCCCTGTCAAGTTCTCCGACATTCTTGGGGAGAATCGAACCCATCACCTTGTTCGTGTTCAGTATAATATTCTCGTGATCAAACTGTATTTCATTTAAATCTTTCATATGCTTATGCTTTTATGGTTTGTATCTTCCGGCCGTTCAAAAGTCCGAGCATGGTCTTAATGGTTCTTTCATCCATTTGGCCGGACTGAACATCGGTATAAAGATAAGAAAGGACTTCTTCAAAATCTTCGGGCTTCATATCATCCCATTCAACTTCCTTTGACAGGAAGCGGGAACGAAGTTGAGCATCGACAACTTCACCGGATGGCGCATATCTTTCTTCCGTGCCATAAACCCTTATTTCCTTGTTGTCGGTATTGAGAACAGATTCGACAAATAACACCGGAAGTAATATCTCATCTTCGCCCCGGGACTCGTCAAGCATGTCCCTTACGGAATTTGCAAGCCGATAAGTCCCCTGTAGGTAAGTATTCGCTTTTGCCAGAAGAATACTCGCCTGCTGCTTAACATGAGAGCAGGAAAGAACTGTTTCCAGCTTGATGTTCTCGTTGGCAGAGATTGTTGATATGCCAAGCAACTCGCTATTGCTGTTCTTGTCAATGAGATTCTTTGCCGTTTCGGCAAATTGGAATGTAGGCCTATCCAAGACTTCTATACGCGAAATGGTTTCCTTGTCCAAATCATCAAAAATCTTGGTGTAGCGCTTGCTGATTCGGTTGTAGTCGTCCTGCATCTGTTTTCGCTTGGACAAGCAGTTGTCCTTGTGTCCCATAAGGGCGAAAAACAAGGATTCGCACTTGGATGAAAGCTCCTTGATTTTTTGCGACAGGTCTGCTCCTACATAATCGAAGAAGCCTTTGACGATACTGGCGGCTATTTTCCTTGATGCGCGGCGTTTTGATGCAACCTGGGCGGCCTCTGTCGCGACAACGGCAGCCGTCAAGCCTTTAACGGCATCATTGCAGTGTTCAACACTGGCATCAAAGGCATCAGTATCCACTTCGATCGTGATGTCAACCGGTTCGGAACCCGAGTAGGAAACTGACCCTCCGCTCTCGCTGGCTGGATAGCTGACACTTCCCGAGTAATGAACATAACCTGAATAATAACGTCTATAGCTCATTGGTCCCCGGGTTCAATTGTTGAACATTTTTCATCATGTTGAACATCTTAGCGATTTCATCCTTTACCCGCTCCTCGTCGGTAGAGTTCAACAGCAAATTCGAGAATTCCGCCTCGACATTGGCCATCTCATTCGGTTCGATTTCGGCCCAATTCCCATGTAGGACAGAATTGACGGATTGTTCCCGCACAGAAGCGTCGATATCCCTGTCAATATCCGGATTTCCGCTTCTTGCGACATAATAATTGACAACAGGGTTTCCAACAGCCGATGTCGACTCTATGATTGAAACGGGGATGAAGATATCTTCTACAGAATCCACCCGCGTTTCCTGCATGGAGGCCTCGGACTTTCTGGTCTGTGCCCTGCTTCCCTTAATGAATTTTGTGATGGTCCCAAGTGTTGTTTCAGCATCAATCTTCACCTTTGATGCCGCCAACAACTGGGAGGACAAGACTGACTCAAGCTGATGAACTGCAAACTGGGCTGAATTCAGCCGCATACGACTGTCCACAAGTTTCATATCTCTGTCGACCAACTTGAAAACAGGCATATCCAGTTCGGCGACACGTGCTTCCAAATTGTTATTGATTGACTTGAACAGCTTCGTATAACGGGCCGAAATCATATTATAATCTGCCGTCATACGAGACTGGATGCCTTTCAGGGCGGCGGCATATTGCCCCAACTCGAGAAGTTTGGCCTCGACCGTGCTTGTCAGTTGAGCTATTTTCTGGGAGATCTGGGAATGCATCAGGGAGTAAAAGCCCCTATTGACATTCTCGCAAACATGATCGGTTCCTTCTTTCTCAGCAGCAATCACTGCCGCCTGCATTGCTACTACGGCCCCGGAAACGACGTTTACGTTCGTGGAGACCGACCGTATCTCCGAAGCCATCGGAGACGTGTCAACGGTAAAGTTAAAATCTGCCATAATTACTATCCGCCTTATTCCTGCAGCCTGGCTTTAATAGCTTTTGCTGTTTCATATAACTCAGCAAGATATTTTTCAGCCTCGTGCCTTTGATTATCATCCGCACTCTCCAATTTCTCCTTCAGCGAAAGGACCTCGGCGGCAATATCCTGAACACCATACTGATTTGTAACATCAGCTTCTATGAGCGATTCAATAAGATCTTCGACTTCCTCTACGGATACCGTCTCTTTCTCATCTTCCTCCGGTAAAGATTCTTGGACCTCTGCCGGCGCAACCTCCGGCACTGCCTCCTGTACTTCGTCCTGCGGCTCATCCGGCTCCTCAGCTTCTTCAGTATCACCAGAGGCAGCCAGCGGCTCTTCCTGAATCTTTTCCAATGGATCCTCCTTCGGCGACTCCAATGCCATGCCAGCATGAGAGACCCGGGCGTGTTCGACCTCATCCAATTCAACGAGCGCCTCCCTTGCGACTGCATTCAAGTTCATTCCGGCATACGAATAAGCCTCCGGCTCGACGCTGGGCTCCGGCGGCAACTCTGAAGTCTGCGCCAGGAGAGGATTGACTTCGGCCAGCGGCTTGCGACGATTCTCAAGAAGGTTGACGTTGTCAGCGGCAACTGCGGAATCCCTTGCTCTCCTGTCACGAAGAGACGCATCATAATACTCGACATATCCAAACTTCTCGGCCCTTGCATCGATGTCTTCATGCAGACGCTCCATATAATCCGAGAACTCCTGCTGGGTTTGCGTAACCTGCTGTGCCTGCGCCTGATATCCGGCAAGGACTTCTGCCGAATTGTCCTGCGTTTCGGTGACGGCTGATTCCAGTGTCTGGGAAACACTCATCGACTCCTCAGTCTTCTTATAAGCGGCCAAAGTATTGTATGCGGCGCTGTACTCGGACAACGTGCTGCGCATAAGGTTGATGATATCGGCTGCTTCCGCGCGGTTTCGTCCGTAGAAATCCTCCGTATCCTGATGCCACTTGTTGAGGTAGCTCAACTTCTGATCCTTGATGTGATTGTAAATGGCGATACGATCCTTGCGGGTATCTTTCAAAAGATTGGAGACGATGGGAGCAATAATCTCGTATTGGATCTGATTTACGCCAAAAGGAACTGTCGTCCGACTACCGTCATCGGCGACCCAACTCATGGAGCGAATGTCAAGCCTCACCTTGGAGCTATCACGGAGATTGAACGGTTTGTAGTTGTAGTCGACAGATTCATAGTCGAATTTCTCGTTCCTAATTCTTTCTATTTCCTCCGCCTCAAGGACGGGTGAATAGAAATTGTACGGGGCCTTCAGGATGTTGAAGAGAATCCGGTTCGAGTATTCAACGAGAGATCCGGCGGACGACACTTTCCTGGCGGAAGTTGACTGAACAGCATCTGCCATGTCGACCATAAGTGTCTTGAGCACCTTGTCAACCTGCTCCGACTGGTTCGACAACGCTTTTCTCGTTTCGTTCAATTCATTGAAACGTTTGATGTCTCCATCAAACTGAGAGGTGTCGAACACATTGAAGACAGGAGAGCCGTCGACTTTCGAGGTAGCGTGTTCCTTCAGGAATTTTGCATATTCCGTATCGGGGAAGACGACAGGCAGCTCGACGTTATATTCTTCGATATTGCCAAGACCATACGAAATGGTCCGGAGCGTCCGGTCAAGTTTTCCGAAGTAATCATTGAAATGGACCTTCTGGATAGATCGGGACAATTCACCGGTATTGACGGGTTCGGGCTCACTGGAACTTTCTACGATCGGAGCGCTTTTCGACAAATCCTGCAGATCGGCCACGGCGCTGTTTATCAGCTCGTTTTGCTTGATGACCTGCAGGGTGAACTTTTCATTGTCGGTCACGCCGCTCTGGTCCACGATGAAACTCTTGTCATTATAGGCGACCCTTTTTGCTACAGGCACGTAAGCCACGCCCATTTTCGTAACGCGATAATCGCGGAAAATATCTTTGTGCGCCTGAGTATATTGGGCAATCTGCTGGTTTTGCTCCTCGATAAGAACCTTGAACTCTTTGATTTTGGAATTCTTCATGAGCGCCACGACCAATCCAATCAAAGTCCAGCAAAAAATCCAACCGATGGTGCAGACCGTCTTTGCCTTCTCCATATCCTCAGTAAATTTCTTTATCTGATACTCCGCATTGCTGATCTTTTCCTCGTAAATCTTTTCCTCATTGACAATTTTCTCTGCAGCAGATTTATAATATTCATATAAGACCCTGGCCTGGTCCTGATAAATATTGGCAGACTCGTTAAAAATTTTTCCTTCCATAATTAATACTGTCTCTTGCGTAACTCTATGATTGACATACACTCTTCAAATTCCGCATTGACAACCTCCTCGGGCTGAGATTTATGCTCGATTTGACCGGCTATCAGCCGGATTTTCTCGAGAAGCTTGTTCTCAAGAGCAATGGCCGCTGGATTGTCTGAGGCCGTAATAAAGCGGGTGTTCTCTCTCAATTTTTCAATCGCTTCCTGATAAAGACCTCCGCCGTCCAGCTTATTGTGCATTTCCAGCAAGTCAATTTGTGCGGAGATTTCCTTCAGGCCGGCTTTCCGAGCCTCAATATTGCCAATGACGTCATTGACGTTATGCTTGACCAGTGAACCCAGGAAGAAGAACAACAGCAGGATAAACAACAGGACGCAATGTCCAATCAGGCAGAGAGTAAAGCCCAGACCGTATATGATCGAGCACACAATGAGCGCAAGTGCCAAGGGGACATAAAACCATACGCCATACCACTTGAGGCCATAGCCCGAACTGTTCTTGGCGACCTTCTCAACAGGGCCCAGAATGTCAAAGGCTCTCACGAAGATAACGATATAAATCAAGCAACTTACCGCCAGATTCAGGTAAAAGAGGTTTTTTTCCTGAAGGATTCTTAGGAAAAGAAAGGAGGCTGCGACAATAATTCCCAATCCGAAAACCAGAAAGAGAACGCTGATGATTTTTGAAATATTTTTCATGGTAGTTATTTGACTTTCATTCCACAGGCGGGACAGAAGGTTGCTCCCTTCGTACTGGCTCCGCAACGAGGGCATTTTTGTTCGGAAAGAGGTCTGCCGCAATTGGGACAGAATGCAGCTCCGGGAGCGACCGCCGAATGGCAATTCGGGCATACATTAGCTGATCCGGAGGAAAGTGGCGTTCCGCATGTAACGCAGCGGGTTGCATTCAGATCGTTATCAGCACCGCATTTCGGGCAAGGATTGTATTGTTTGCCGCAATGCGGGCAGAAACGATTATTCGTCGTATACTTCCTGCTGCACTGGGCACAATATACTTCACGTATCATCGGCTGTGCGGGCGCTTGACCTGCCCCGGACGGCTGAGCGCTTCCGACGGGAGCAGGGGTGGGCTGGCCATAATTGGGGGTCATGATGCCGGCGTTCCCACCTCCTCCCATTCCGCCAAACATCCCAGCCATCATGACGGCACCCAAAATGCCGCCGCCCTGCGAGTTGTTAACTGCCTGCTGTGCGGTTTCAAACAGTTTCCCTTGTTGCCAGGTATGTCCGCTAATCTTCTGGGCTGTCTGCTGGTTGATGGCCTCCTGGGCGATTCGGCCCGCCTCGGTGGAAGTATCTACGCCGATGGTGGTAACATAGAACTTGGAAAGGGTACAGCCGAACTCATCAAAGAAGGCGTTCAGTTCGGGAGAAAGGATGCCGGAAATTTCCTCCAAATGCGCAGAAATCTCATTGATGCCATACTTGTTGGCCGAGAACACCTTCGTGATAAGACTTTTTGTCTTCGCCGTCAGTTCTCCCCGCAGCTGCTCCGTGAAGTGGTCAGCTGTAACGCGGATCGCCCCTTCGTTATTCATCGGATATCCCAACGCAAGCTTGAGAATCAAACGCTCCGCGTCCGAAACAGTTATGCCATATTTTCCATGAGTTTCAATCGGAATCTGGGCCTGAAAAGTCTGATCATAGATCGGGAATTCGCCAATCCTCCAATCAATATCCTTGGGCGTGAGCTTGTTGACAAACCACACCTGACATGTGAAGGGGTTCTCGCCGCCAAATGGAATCCCATAGAAGGCTCTGAGGATGGGGTAGTTCGGTGAATCCATGTCATACTGGCCCGGACCAAACTTCTGAGATCTTGTGCCGTTGACGACAACGACGGCCTCCTGCGCCTCGTTAACCTGAAGTTTGGAGTACTTGCTAATGTTGATTTTCGGGTGACGATACGCAAGTACGCCTATCTCACCATCCAATGGATAAAGTCAAGAATTGATTTTTTTGAGAACATAAACTGGTATATTTATCATTGCTATTTCATGTGGGAAGTATTTTAAATACAAATATAACGAATTTTTCAAGTATTTACGTTTCGCAAATAACTAAAACGAAATACACTAAGGGTGAAACATTTGAGAATTGCGACATATATCGTTGATTATCAATATACACTAGTGTCGTCAAACAAATATAGCAACTCTTTGCATGAACAAATATAGGCATCTAATCAATATAGGCATCTAATCTATGAATGCTACAGCATTTTTTATTGATAGCAACAAAACAAAGGCGATTCAGGAAATCATGAATGCTATGAATTAACCTGAGGCAGATGGCCATCAACCCGGCCCCGATGGGCACCGACGGGCCGCTATCATTCCCTTTCCGCTCCCGATTCTCATCCAGAGACGGAACTATTGAATTTTTTTACTATTTTTGCAGGACGCTAAAACAGACCAGTTGTGGGGATTTCAGGGAAATACAAGGCCCTTTCGGACAGTGAACTCATCGCCGCCGTCAAGGCGGGCGACGAGCGGGCGTTCGACGCGCTCTTCCTGCGCTGGTATCCCCAGGTGCGAAAATTCCTCCTGATACTGGTCAAGAACAAGGCGCTCGCGGAAGACTTGGCGCAGACGGTCTTCATGAAAGTCTGGCTCTACCGCGACCGGCTCGATCCCGCCAAATCCCTCAAGAATTACCTGCTCGTCCTCTCCAAGAACGGCGCCCTGGATGTCTTCAAATCCAGGCGTCTCCTCACTGATACGAAGGTCGCACCCGTCGAGAAACCGGGGTCCGACCGGACGGAATACCGGACCGAATTCGCCGAATCCTATTCCCGGATCCTCCGGGCGGTTGAGGAAATGCCCGAGCAGCGGAAACAGGTCTTCAAAATGAGCCGCTTCCAGTCGATGCCCAACGACCGGATCGCCTCCGAGCTCGGCCTCTCGGTCCGCACCGTCGAGAAACACATCCAGCTCGCCCTCCGGGATATCCGAAAATTTCTGAACTGACATTACGCAATGCCGCCGTTTCAATCGTTCTTTACTTACTAGTAAAGAATTCGCATTGCAATGCAGACAAGATTTTTTTTGTTCGCTCTTGCCGTGGCAGCCGCTCTGACGCTGTCCTGCAAGAAAGATGGACCCACAGGGGGGAAGAACGGTTCGCAAGGGAAAAAAGGCGGGCCGATCGTAGAGGTAAACGGGCGCATCCGCTTTTATGCAGCCCTGTCGGAGGATAACGCCGTCACGGCACGGGTTCTCCCATCCAAAGACCTTTCGGAATACAAACTCCTCGTCAACGGGAAGGAATATTCCCTCTCCCGGAACGCAGACGGCGATTATTATGTGGATGTCCCGGCCCACTACAGCCAGGCCTACAATGCCGTCCTCGTCAATAAGGACACCAAGGATTGGTACGGCAACACGGCTACCGAGCAGATTGCCGTCCCGTTTTCGCAGTTCTATTCCGCCACCGAAAAAGGACTCAAATCCTATCCGCGTTTCTGCGCCTACACAAAGGAGACGGGCAACCTCCTGACCTTCGGAGACAATCTTGCCATGCTGGACCTCAAGGTCAGCGGCGGCGGCACGCTTTCTTCCGTCAAAGTGAGGGCCATCGGCGGGGAACTCATCTCCGGAAAGGCCTCCTACACCTATTCTCCCAAAGCATTCACCCTTTCCGAGGGACTTGACCACGCCGTCGTCAACTGCAACGCGAACGGCGGGCTCAACCTGACAGCCGGCGGCGTCAGCATTCCCGTCTTCCTCGCGCCCGGGAACTATTCCCAGGGGCTTGAAATCACAGTCTGTTCCAAGGACCACAAGATGATGCGGAAGACCCTTCCGGCTTTTTCGCTTTCTGCGGGCGAAGCCCATACGGAGAATGTGATCTGGAGCCCGGCAAGCGACCTCCTCTGGTACGAGGGCTTTGACAACTTCGTCTGGGGAGGCGACATCATC
>JAEEGL012690309.1_pt1 | contig 25731 bp, 30 predicted proteins | sample 9134231 | NCBI WGS metagenome assembly JAEEGL01 (sample SAMN16246548, study PRJNA631951) | gut metagenome | biome: gut microbiome; feature: rumen; material: fiber-attached | host: Bos | place: Iran: Karaj | collected 2018-10 | reverse complement strand
GCACTCCTTCACCGGGGAAAACGTCATTTTGTGTCCCCGGTTCTTCGGCTTGTCCGGCTGGGTGAATACGCCGCAGATCTCGTGTCCGTCCGCCGCCATACGCCGCAGCGACGCCACGGCGAACTCCGGCGTGCCCATGAACAGGATCTTCATTCGTCAGCTTCCTCCTGCTCCTGCTGGCGGATAAACTCCTCCAGTTCCTCGCCGCTCATGAGATGATCCGTATGCTCCACAAAGAGATGGCCGTCAAGATGCTCGATCTCGTGGCAGAAGCAGCGGGCGGTGAGCCCCTCGTCCTCCACCTCAAACCAGTCGCCGTTCCGGTCCTGAGCGCGAACGCGCACGATATTGGGGCGCGTGACGATACCGTACTTGCCGGGGACGCTCAGACATCCCTCCAGGCCTGTCTGTTCCCCCTCCTCGGCGACGATCTCCGGATTGATCAGTTCAATGATCTCGTCGTCCTCGTTCATCACGACGCAGACGCGGCGCAGCACGCCCACCTGCGGGGCCGCCAGGCCCACGCCGCCGCTGTCCAGCAGCGTCTCCTTCATATCGTCCAGCAGCGTGTGCAGACGGGTATTAAAATCCGTTACCACGCGGCACTTCTTCGTCAGGCATTCCTCTCCCTGTACAACGATCTTTCTCAAAGCCATGTTCGGTACACCTCAATCCATTCGATTACAATCTGTATAAATGTTCATTTTGCGGTTTTCGCTGCGCTTCGCGAATTCCTTCATAAAAGCGGCCAGCAGCTCCCGCAGCGATTTTTCGTTCCGCCCGATCACCGTAATGCGGTAGCGGAAGCGGTTGTTCACCTTCACAACGGGCGCGGGAGCCGGCCCGATGATTTCCAGATCCAAAGCGTCGTAGGGCGGCCGCGCTGCCGCGCGCCGCAAGCTGTCGATCAGCTCCGCGCAGGCGCGGCGTACCTCCGGCTCCTCCGGCCCCGCCACCGTCATGACAAACTGATCGGCAAAGGGCGGATCGCGGCGGATACGGCGCATCCGGATCTCGCTTTCATAGAAGCTCTCGTAATCCTGCCGGGCAGCGGCCTGGATCACGTCGTTTTCTGGCGTATAGGTCTGTATCACGGCCCGACCGGTCTTTTCGCCCCGTCCGGCCCGGCCCACCACCTGGGTCAGCAGACTGAACGTCCGCTCGGCGGCCCGGTAGTGGTCCACGTACAGGCTCTGATCGGCCGCCAGAACGCCGACCAGCGTCACGTTTTCAAAATCCAGCCCCTTGGCGACCATCTGGGTCCCCAGCAGGATCGGGATATTTTTCTCTTCAAATTCACGCAGCAGCTTCTCGTGGCCAGCGCTGACCGTATCGGCGTCCATCCGCAGGATCTCCACCCCGGGGAAAAGCTCCCGGAGCGACTCCTCTACCTTCTGGGTCCCGATGCCCAGGTGCTTCAGCGGGCTGCCGCACTCCGGACAGGCCTCCGGCGCCTTTTCCGAATGGCCGCAATGGTGGCACATCAGGCGCTCGTTGGCGGAGTGGTAGGTGAGATATACGCTGCAGCGGGGACAGTGCGGCACGTAGCCGCAGTTGGGGCAAAGGAGCTGACGACTGTTGCCGCGGCGGTTCAGGAACAGAATGCTCTGCTGACCGCAATCGATGTTCTGCCGCAGTTCCCCGGCCAGGATCCGGCTGATCACGCCGGTGTTCCCCTCCCGCAGCTCCCGTCGCATATCGGCCACCAGCACCTGGGGCAGCCGCTGCTCGTTGAAGCGTCTGCGAAGCCGGGTCAGCTGATAATCGCCCTGCCGGGCGTGATAGGCGGTTTCCACCGTAGGGGTGGCCGAGCCCAGCAGAAGGCGGGAGTCCTCCTGCGCGCACCGGTATTTAGCGATATCCCGGGCGTGGTAGCAGGGCGCGGTCTCCGACTCGTAGGACCCCTCCTGCTCCTCATCCAGCACAATGAGCCCGATGTTCTCCAGCGGAGCAAAAACCGCGGAGCGGGTACCGAGAACGATGTGGGCCTCCCCCCGGCGGATCCGCTTGAACTGGTCGTATCGTTCCGTCATCCGCAGACCGCTGTGCAGCAGGGCCACGTCCTCGCCGAAGTATGCGGTGAAACGGGCCATCATCTGCGGCGTCAAAGCGATCTCCGGCACAAGGATCATCACGGTCTTCCCGTGCTTCAGCAGCTCCTCCGCCAGGCGGATGTAGATCAGGGTCTTTCCGCTGCCGGTCACACCCTCCAGGGCGGTTACGCCGGCCTTTCCGGACAACGCCTGCTTCAGGATCTCCGAAAAGGCCTGCTGCTGCTCGCTGTTGAGTGTAATGCTCTCTGCCTTTACAGTATAGTCGCCGGCCTGGATTCGGTACTCCTCCTGCTGCCAGAGCCGCAGGATCCCCTGTTTTTCGAGGCTGGCGAGGCCCTGCCGGGTCACGCCGGTAAAATACGTCAGATCCCGGAGCGACGTGTCGCCGGCCGATATCAGCAGCTTGACGGCCTCCACCTGGCGCGGCCCTTTGCGCCCGCCCTCCTTCATGCGCTCCAGCGCCTCCTCCGGAGAGAGCGCCAGAGCGGCCATGGTGACGACCTTGTCGCGGATCTTGCGGTCGCTCTGGGTCTCAGAGGTGATCAGGCCCTTCCTGGCCATCTGCCGCAGCAGAGATACCACGGAGTCGCCAAGTCGTTCCCGCAGCTCGTCTGTTTCCAGCGGTCCCTGCGACAGAAGGGACAGGACCGTCTCTTCCCGTTCTGTTGTCTCCCGGCTCATGGCATCGCCGGCCGGCTGCCAGATCTCCCGGTAGCGGTACCAGACGGCGGCCGGGAGAATGGTGCGGATCGCGTCATAAAACGTACAGAAATACCGCTGGCGCATCCATAGCGCCAGCCGGATCTCGCGCTCCGTCACAATCGGCTCCTCATCCACCAGCTCCCGGACGGCCTTCAGCGGCTTCGCCGGGACCTCTTTACGGATGGACAGGATCAATCCCTCGCTGACGCGGTTGCCCCGACCGAAGGGCACCAGCACCCGCTGGCCGGGCAGAGCTTCCTCCGGCGCCAGATAGTCGTAGGGTTTGTCGATGGCATAGGTGGCCGCAGCGACGGCTATTTTTGCGATCTGCGGCATGGTCGACTCTCCCTTCTTCGATCTCAGGCGTCAGTTTTCGTCGATGTGGGTATTGATGGTGCTGGCCTCAAACTTGCCCTCAGCCACCTCGTTGATGGCCATGGTGACGGGCTTTTCGGCCAGGTGCTCCTCGTTCTTCTCCGCCTCCTCGGCGATCTGTCTGGCGCGGCGCGCCACCACGTTCACCATCATGTAGCGGTTGGGAATGTGCTCGGTCAGTTTATTCATAGCGGGATACAGCATCATAGTCGTTTACCTTCCAATCTGCCTTTCGGCGATAATGTTACGTTATTCGCGTTCAGCGGCCTTCGATCAGGTCCATCCGCTCGGCGGGGCGGCAATGCTCCGCCAGCAGGATCGCCCGCAGCTCATCTACGGCGCCTTCCACTGTGTCATTGATGACAAAATAGTCGTAGACGCTGGCGGATTCCAGCTCCACCTTGGCCCGCAGAAGCCGCTTCTGGATCTTCTCGGGCGTGTCGGTGCCCCGGGAGGTCAGCCGGCGCTCCAGCTCCTCCCAGCTGGGCGGAGCGATAAAGATGCGTACCGTTTCAGGCCGCTTGGCGCAAACCTGGCCGGCCCCCTGGATCTCGATGTCGAGAATCACGTCCTTGCCGGCGTCCATGGCCTCATCCACGTATCTCTTGGGCGTACCGTAGAAGTTGCCCACGTACTCGGCGTACTCCAGGAACGAGTCCTCTTCGATCATCCGGCGGAACGTGTCGGCGCTGATGAAATGGTAGTCCTTCCCGTCTTCCTCTCCCTCCCGCGGCGGGCGGGTGGTGGCGGAAACGGAAAAGTACAGGTCGTCCCGGCCCTGAAACAGGGCTGCCAGAACGGTACTCTTGCCCACGCCGGAGGGGCCGGAAATGATAAACGTCTTTCCTCTTCTGTTCAAATCTCTTCCTCCAAATTCTCTATTGTCAATCCCATGCGGGGCGCCAGCTTCTCCGCGGAGAGCGCCGACAGCACCACGTGGTCGCTGTCCATGATCAGAACGGACGCGGTCTTGCGCCCGTAGGTGGCGTCGATCAGCATGCCCCGGTCGCGAGCCTCCTGGATCAGGCGCTTGATGGGCGCGCTGTCCGGGCTGACGACGGCCAGCAGCCGCTGGGCGGACACCAGATTGCCGAAGCCGATGTTCACAAGCTGCATATCGTCCTCCGATCCGTCACTCGATGTTCTGCACCTGCTCCCGGATCTTCTCCACCTCGGCCTTCATACCCACCACGTCCTGGGTAATGGCCAGATCGTTGCACTTGGAGCCGATGGTATTGCATTCCCGATTGACTTCCTGGATCAAAAAGTCCAGCTTCCGGCCCACGGGCTCGTCGCCCTGCAGCATATCCCGCAGCTGCGAAATATGGCTCCGCAGGCGCACGGTCTCCTCATCCACCGCGATCTTGTCAGCGAAGATGGCGGCCTCCGTCAGGATGCGGCTCTCGTCGATCGAGGTGGATTGGAGCACTTCCCGCATCTTATTCTCCAGCCGCTCCCGGTATGCGGTCACCGTCTGGGGGGATCGCTCCTCCACCTTGCCGACGGTGGCTTCGATGGTGGCCGCGCGGCCCAGGATGTCCTCCGCCAGCTTCCGGCCCTCCGCGGCGCGCATGGCGTTGTAGGCAGCCAGCGCCTGATCCAACACGGAGCAGATATCGCCGGAGATGGTCTCCAGATCCTCCTCCGCCTTGGTAACGGTAAGGACGTCCGGGAATTTCGCCAGCGTTACCGCCGTAACATCTCCCTCCAGGCCGAAGGTATCCCGCAGTCTGGTAAGGGCCTCATAGTATCCCTTGGCAAGCGGCTCGTTCACCGAAACGACGGCGACGTCCGCCGCGCTGGTATCGATGCTGACGAATACGTCCACCTTTCCCCTGCTGATGGCCTTCTGCACACGGGCCTTGATGGCGTCCTCCGCAAATACGTAAGAGCGCGGCAGCTTCACGGTGCAGTCCAGATAGCGGTTGTTGACGCTGCGCACCTCTACGGTGATGTCTCGCTTGTTTTTCGTCTCCCTCGCCCGGCCGTAGCCGGTCATGCTCTTTACCAATCTTCTCTCCTCCTTCTCCGATCAGCAGCAGCAAAACATTCCGCCGCCGGTCAGACAGTTGATGCAAAGCAGTGTGCTGCAAAGGCGGCTGCAGTTGTCGTTCCCGCACCCGGTGGTCGTCATGGCACGATATCCGTCCGGCTGATAGGCGCTCTGCCGGCCTTCGATCACGTCCAGCGCGTGGCGATACTCCCCGTTGTCCGGATCCAGCTGGACTGCCGTTTGAAAGTATCTCGTCGCTTCGTCCATCCAGCCCCGCCGATAGCAGACGCTTCCCTTGAGGAAATGCCACTCGGCGTCCCGGTCCGTTACGCCGTTGAGCAGCTCCTCCGCCAGGTTCAGATCCCCCTGGTTGATGGCCATGCGCACCCGCTGGTACGTGGGATATCCCCCGTAATACCCGCCGCCGTAGCTGCCGGAGGAATAGGTGCCGCTGTACCCGCCGCTCTGACCGTAGCTGCCGCTGCCGTGGCCCTTGCGCTGGGCCTGGATCGCCTCATACGCCTCGTTGATCTCTTTCATCCGCTCCTGGGCCAGGTCGGCCAGAGGGTTGTCGTGGTAGTTGTCCGGGTGATATTTTCGAGCCAGACTCCGATAGGCCTTTTTGACTTCCTCGTCGGTGGCCGACCTGGAGATGCCCAGCACCTCGTAGGGATCACGCATATGCAGATCCTGCCTTTCTTACGGTTTCTCTCTTTCTTTTTGCCTGTGAAACGTGCCGTTCAATACGGCGGCTCCAACCAGATAGAGCCCTGCATATACGACGCTCTCGATCACAGCCCGGTATTCGCCGAATTCGGCCAGCTCGAAAGCCGCCGCCATCATGCGCACGGACTGATCCAGCGTCTGTCCCAGCTCCGCGCGCCCCTGTTCCGTCAGCACACCGTCCTCATGGGGATACCGCAGCGCCGCCGGATTGTAGCTGCCGCATCGGAAATCCTCTTTCAGATCGTCCGCCGCGTCCACCAGATAGATCCACCTGCCCAGATGATAAAGCAGCTGCTCCAGTACCCGGCGCCGCGCCTCATCCGGCTCCCCGACGGCTGCATAAGCCAGCAAACGGGCAAAGCAGTCGGCCGGTCTGTCCACCGACGGGCAATTCTCCTTTTCCAGCCGGGACAGCTCGTCCAGCCTGGCACTGGTATTGGCGTCGAAATCCGGCTGCCGCAACGCCGCTTTCCCATAGGCACGCCGAAGCAGCAAGGCCGCCGCCCGGTATTTCAGCCCCTTCCAAAAGCCGTGATCCGCGATCCCGTCCTGTATCTGCCACCACAGCAGGATCACGCTCAGATCCGCAGCCGTGTCCAGTGCCTCGCTTTGACAGGCGCAGGGCCGTTTGCGGATGGGATGCACGATACAATGCCGGGCGGCGCTGTCGCAGCGAGGCCCCAGCAACATGGCCAGGAACGTAAGATCGTAGTTGAGGAACAACCTGGGGATGAGCCCATACCGCTCTCCCAGCGTGTGGCACAGGCCGCAATAGGCCGCTTGGAACCGATCCCGGTTCTCCTGATCCAGCTTGTCCAGAGCCGGACGCACGTAGCCGAACATATCAGAATACCCGCAGGATCGTATAGGTCAGCGTCTCATGCTTCCGGGCATACCGGTCGTATACGACGCAGGGAATGAACGACAGCGCGGCGGCGGCAATGGCGATACCGTAACGCACCGGCTCCGCCAGCCCCGGGGACAGGAAGTATCCCAGCAGAAAGCCCGCCAGCGGCAGGATGTATACCAGCATCACCACGCCCAAAAGCTTTTTGGTGCTGCTCTCCACAACAACCTTCTGCCCGGGCTTCGCGTCCGGAGCGTTCTTCGCCCGGGCATAGACGGCGGCGCCCGTCATGCCGCAGCCGGCGCACTCCTCGCAGTCATGGCCGCAGGCAGATTTACGGGGAACGGAGATCCGGGCGTAACCGTCCGGAAAGACCTCCTCCACCGTTGCGATTTGAGTCATACCCTTCTCCTTTCGGGAGGATCATCCGTTTCCGGCTTCGCCGGATTCGCCGGATTCACCGGTCTCACCGGGCTCCCCGGTGGCCGGCGCCACCTTCACGATGATCTGGTAGCCTCCCTTTGCGCTTACGTTCTCATAGCCGGAGATCTGTACCGTCACCGGAACGGTATAGTTGCCCGCCTCGGTGATCCCGGACAGGTCGGCCGTCACGATGACGTTCTCCGCCTTCAGGGCCTCGATCTCCTTGGTGAGGCCCCGCAGCAGAATATTCAGGCTCTCCGTTACCGCCGTGACCTGATACCCCTCCGGCGCGTCCGGCAGGATGAAAGCGGCTACGTTCACGGTCCTCTCCGTTACGCCCGTAACGACAATAGTCGCCGTGGCCTCGGATCCGCCGCTGACCATGGTGGTGCCGGCCGGGACCGGGATGGTATAGACGACTGTCTGGGAGGCCTTCAGATCCTGGAGGTAGATCTCGCCAAGCAGGATCTCGTCAATGGTGTCCAGAACCGCCTTCTCGCCGGCAAGAGTCACGCTGCCGGGCACGATCGTGCAGTCCATGGTGTCTATTGTGGAGCCCGGCGTCTCGATGAAGTTGATCCGCAGGGGGACCTCCTTGGTGGTATATACCGGCATAGTCGCCTGGATCATCTTCGTGCTGGTGCGTATCCGTTCGTTTTCAACGGGTACGTCGTTGTAGTCGTACAGCGTGTAGGCGATGCCCTGCACCACCGTTTTGGAGGCCCCACTCACGTCCAGCACGATCTTGGCGTAGCTGACGTTCAGCAGATCGTCCCGCTGTCCCCGCAGGGTCAGCTCTGCGGGATCCAGCACGACGGTTTCCCCGTAGAAGCCGGAGGCCAGCTCGCCCTCTATCTCGCAGACGACGGGAACGTCCTTGGTATACAGCTCTCCCACCGTTACAGTGACGGTATAGGCGCTGGCCTCTACCTTCAAGTCGTTGCGGGATACGTTGTCCGGAAAGACCACCTGGTAGTTCAAGGCCTGAACGCCTGTTTCCGTGATGGAGGACGTGTCCGCAACGATACGAATGGCGTCCTTGTCCAGCTTCCACAGCTCCCGCCGCGGGCCCTCGATCTTCAGATCGAGCGTGGTGTCATATCCGCTCAGGAGCATCAGGCCGCGGTCGGCCAGGATGCTGTTCTCATAGGCGAATTCAACGGGCACGTCGCGCACCCGGGTCTTCACGGTCGTGGCCTGCCCGATATCCACATAGATCCAGAGGGCAATGGCGGCCAGGATCGAAATGACCACCCGAAGGGTCATGCTGGCTTTAGTTTTTTCCATTCTGATCCGCCCCCTTTCTCAGGCTTTTCAACTGCTTCAGCAGGCTGGAGCCCTGGGTCGCCGTCTCGTCATCCTGCGCGGGCATCAATTCGTTCCGCAGCAGCTTGCTCAGCGTCTCCGGCATCAGATGCCGCTTCAGCATGCCGCCCAGGGCCACGGAGATGGAACCGGTCTCCTCCGATACGATGACCACCACCGCGTCGGAATTCTCGCTCATGCCGATGCCGGCCCTGTGCCGCATTCCCAGATCCCGGCTGAGATTCGTATTATTTGACAGCGGGAGCATGCATCCGGCGCCCAGGATCCGACCGTCCCGGATGATGACGGCGCCGTCGTGCATGGGCGCCTTCACGAAGAAGATGTTCTTCAGCAGCTCACTGGAAACCGCCGCGTCCAGCGTGGTGCCGGTGCGAACGATATCGTCCAGCTGCAGCTTCCGCTCAAAGACGATCAGCACGCCCGTCCGGCTCTTGGACATCTCCGTACAGGCGATGACCGTCTGATCGATGGCCTGCTCAAGATCCGTCGCCCGGATCTCCGGGGAAAACAGCTGCCAAAGGCGGATATTGCGGGCGCCGAGATTTTCCAGCAGCTGACGGATCTCGGGCTGGAAAACGATGATCAGGGCCAGGACGCCGAACTCAACGATATGCTTCAACAGATAGTTGATGGCGTTGAGCTGCAGCGCCTGACTGACCCACAGAGCCAGCAGGAAAATCGCCACGCCCTTGAGGATATTCTCCGAGCGCTTGCTTTTGACCAGCTTCAGAAGCTGGAAAACCAGATAAGCGATGATCGCCATATCCAGCAGATCCACAGGCCGGATCAGCAGTAAGTATCTCCCAATATTTTCTAATACAGACAAAACCTTTTCCATCGGCAAAACCTCTCCGTCTGCACATACTTATAGATGCTATCTATTATATAAAAAATATTGGGAAATTGCAACAAAAAAAGTATGTCTATTGTGTTACTTTCTCACGAAGCATCCGCCGCAATCTCACGACAAACCGTTCGACCTGGTCTGCCGTATTGAACGCGGAGAAGCTTATCCGTACGGTTCCCCCGTCCAGCGTCCCGGCGGTGCGGTGGGCCAGCGGCGCGCAATGGTATCCCGCCCGGACGGCGATGTCTCTGCCCGCCAGCGCGGCGGCCAGTTCCTCGCAGTCCCATCCCTCCGCGCGAAACGACAGAACGCCGGCCTGCTCCGCTTCATCCGCCGCCCGCCACACCGCAGCGCCGGGAATCGTCTTCAGCCGATCTGCTGCAAGAGCCAGGAGCCTTCGCTCATGTGCTATGATCCGTTCCGGCCCCGATCTCTTTATAAAGCGTATCCCCTCCAGCAGTCCGGCGATACCCGGCATATTGTGGGTACCCGCCTCCAATCGGTCCGGCAGCCAATCCGGCATCGTCTGGCGCAGAGAGTCGCTGCCGGTCCCGCCATACAGGATCGGCTCCGCCTCCGCCCCGCACAGCAGCAGTCCCGTCCCCTGTGGGCCGTACAGTCCCTTGTGACCCGGCATGGCGATAAACGCCGCTCTCAGCTCATCCATCCGCACAGGCAGGGCCCCGGCCGACTGCGAGGCGTCCACGATCAGCGGCACGCCGCGTTCGCGGCATATTTCCGCTACCTCTTCGATCGGCTGCACGCAGCCGAAAACATTGGAGACGTGGTTGCAGATCACCGCGTCTTCCCTGCCGGTGATCGCCTCTCGAAACGCGGCAACTGACAGGTCCCTGCGAAAAGGCGGCACCTCCGCGACAGTCACCGCCGCCTCCAGCGCGCAAAGCTGCCTCGTCACCGCGTTATGCTCATAACCGGAGATCACCACGAGACCGCCTCTCCGCACCAGAGAACGCACGGCGATGTTCAGCCCGTGGGTGGCGTTGGCGGTAAAAATCACGTTTTCCGGCTGACCCGCGCCAAAAAGCTCCGCCGCTTCCTTTCGGCAGCGAAAAGCGATTTCCTCCGCCGCGCGGGCGGCCGCATGACCGCCGCGCCCCGGCGAGGCCAGGGTGCAAACGGCTCGGGCGACAGCCTCCCCTACCTGCGGCGGCTTCTCCAGCGTGGTGGCCGCCGCGTCAAAATAGATCAATCCGCCACCTCCCTGTATCCGCCCTCCGTCGCCGTAAAAACAGCGGAGGGTCGCTGTCCCGCTTCCGATAGGCGCGCCAGGGCGGCAGCCCGCTCCCCCGCGGGGATCCGCAGCGCATAGCTGCAGCCCTTGTCGGAAAGTCCGACCGGCGCCCGGGACATAGCAGCCCGGATTCCCGCCTGCCGCAGAAGCTGCAGCATGTGCTGGGCCTGCGTCACGGAGCGGGCGATCAATAGATCCTGATCCATAGTATCCCCCCTACAGGGCAGTCTATGGCGGCATACTTCGATACGTGAAAAAGCGGACCACGGCGTCACAGCCGTGGTCCGCTTCCTTATGCTTTTTTGCCGCTCAGAGCGCGGGGTCCTCAATCCGCTCGATCAGCGCAACCGCGTGGGCCGCCATACCGCTGCCGTCACCTGTGAATCCCAGACGCTCTTCGGTCGTGGCCTTCACGCTGACGCGGGACAGATCCACCTGAAGCGCGGCGGCGATGTTTTGCCGCATCGCCTCCCGGTAGGGGCCGACCTTGGGCCTTTGGGCGATCAGCGTGGCGTCCACGTTGACCACCTGCCATCCGTTCTCTTTCAGAACGGACGCCACCCGCTCCAGCAGCAGGATGCTGGAGATGTTCAAAAAGGCGTCGTCCTGGTCGGGAAACAGGACGCCGATATCCCCCAGAGCCGCAGCGCCGAGAAGAGCGTCCATCACCGCGTGAACAAGAACGTCCGCGTCGGAATGTCCATCCAGCCCAAGCTCCCAGGGGACGGAAACGCCGCCCAGGATCAGCTTCCGACCCGGGACGAGCCGGTGGACGTCGTATCCATGTCCGATCCGAAGCCCTGTCATCTCTTTTCCTGTCCTCTTTTCTTCAGGATCGCCTCCGCGATAAGCATATCGAGCGGGATCGTAATCTTGATGTTCTCCGGATCCCCCGGTGTCAAGTAAACTTCCTTGCCAAGGCGCTCCACAGCAGCACAATCGTCAGTCACCGTCAATCCGGCTTCAATAGCGGATTCCAGCGCCGCCTTCAGGATATCGATCTGGAATACCTGGGGTGTCCGAACGGCAAAGAGCGTGCTGCGGTCCGGCGTAGACTTGACCCGGCGATTCTCGTCGGTGAATTTGACCGTATCCGTCAGGGGTACGGCAGGGGCCACGGCAAAGGTGGAGCTGCCCAGCCGGACCAGCTCGTCGAATTCCTCGGACCGAATCAGCGGCCGGTTTCCATCGTGCACAGCGATCAATTCGGCGCGGGGATCGGCCTGCAGGCATCCGGCCAGAACCGATTCCATCCGGCTGCTGCCGCCCTTGACCACCTTGACTGCCTTACGAAGGCCGGCGCGGCTGCAGAGCTCCGCCACCTGTTCCAGCGTGTCCTCTCTGGTCGCCACAACGATCTCGTCCACACGCTCGACCTGATCCACGATGCAGAGTGTTCGCATCAGCACCGGCGCGCCGCACAGATCCATAAACAGCTTGTTCCCGCCGTTCATCCGTTCAGAACAGCCGGCCGCAGGGATGATTACCGAACAGAACGGACGGCTGCGATCCCGCACCCTGCGGATCTTATCCAAAATTTTACCCATACACTCTCCTGTTAAGCCCCGAGCAGCATCATCTGGTCAATCCTGCGCTCAGTTTCTTTATAGTCGGTATCCTCCACGAGGACGATCTCGGAGAGGAAGATTTGCTTGGCGCTGTGCAGCATCTTGCGCTCGCCGTTGGACAGACCTCTGTCCTGATCGCGCCACATCAGCGTCTTGATGACCCGGGCGACCTCCGTCAGATCACCGCTCTTGAGCCGCTCCATATTCTCCCGGTAGCGGCGGTTCCAATTTGGCGTCATGTCGATAGGAATCTCCGGAATGCCGGCAATCAGCTTCTCGATAGCTTCCCTGGTGGACAGCTGTCTGATGCCGATGATACCGCAGCTCTCTGTCGGAAACTTCAGAACAAGTTCCCCTACCGGAAGACAGAAAACGTAGTATTGCCGCTTCTGTCCGGCGATCCGCTCTTCAACGATGTCGCGGATGACGCCCGCGCCGTGCATGGGATGCACGACTTTATCACCGATTAGATACATCTGCCCACCCCCTTTCTCGATAAAGCAATAGTGCGACAAAGACATTATACATATTTTTTCCGGCAAAATCAAGTCAAAATACAGTTAATTATCGCCGGAATTGCATAATTTCGGGCAAAAAGTATCAAGAAGGAGAAAAATAGAGAGCCGGTGTGCAGCCACCGGCTCTCTCACTCTTCGGTTGTCTTACCGAAAAATCACTCAGCGGGCTCCTCGGCCTCATCGGCGGCCGGGGTCAGCAGCGCGCGGATAGACAGGGAGATCTTCTGCTTCTCCTCGTCAATGGCAGTGATTTTGGCATCCACGATCTGGCCCTCGCTCAGCACGTCGCCGGGCTTCTCGATGCGGCGATCGGCAATCTGGGAGATGTGGATCAGGCCGTCCACGCCGGGCACGACCTCGGCAAATGCGCCGAAGGTCATCAGCTTGACGATGCGGACGGAGGCGACGTCGCCCACCTTGTAGGTCTGCATGAACTTCTCCCAGGGATTGGTGGTGCGATCCTTCACGCCCAGAGAGATCTTGCGCTTCTCGGGATCGAAGGAGATGACGTACACATCCAGGGTATCGCCCACGGAGCAGACCTCGGCGGGGTTCTTGATGCGGCTCCAGCTCAGTTCGGAGATGTGGACCATGCCGTCCACGCCGCCGATGTCGACGAACACGCCGTAGGAGGTCATGGACTTGACGGTGCCGGTGTAATGCTTGCCGACCTCGATGTTGTTCCACACCTCGGCCTGGGCCGCCTGACGGGCCTCATAGGCCACGGCGCGGATGGAACCCACCACACGGCGTCGGGCGCGGTTGACCTCGGTGATCCGCAGGGACACGGTCTGGCCGATCATCTCGCTCAGATCGGCGCCGCGGGGCTGACCGCTCTGGGAGGCGGGCACGAACACGCGCACGCCCTTGACGTTGACGACGATGCCGCCCTTGTTCTCCTCAGTGACCTTGCCCTCGAGGGTGACCTTGTTCTCCCGGGCCTCTTCAATATCTTCCCAAACCTTCACGGCGTCCAGGCGCTTCTTGGAGAGCATGGCGTAGCCCTCCACGTCGTTGACGCGGATGATGTAGGTCTCGATCTCGTCGCCGACCTTGACGACGTCCTCGGGCTTCAGGTTGGGATCTGCGGACAGCTCCTCAATGGCAATGTAGCCGGCCTGCTTGCAGCCCAGATCGACCTGCACCTCGGTGGGGCCGATCGCCGTGACGATACCGGTGACCTTCTCGCCTGTATTCAAAGTCTTAAAGGACTTCTCCAGCATTTCCTCAAAGCTTTCTTCCGCCAGTTCAGTGGTCTTGATTTCTTCACTCATCGTTGTATATACCTCCTTAATGATGCCCGCCGGGGTGGACGCGCCGGCCGTAAGACCCGCCACAGAACATCCACTAAGAAAGTCCGGTGAGAGCTCCCCCGCCTGCTCGATCTGGATGACGCGGGAACACCTCTCGTTGCAAATCTCCGTCAAATGTTTGGTGTTGGCACTTTTACGATCTCCGACCACGACCATCACGTCAACCTCACCGGCCAGGCGGGCCGCTTCGGACTGACGTTTTTGCGTAGCATTGCATATTGTATCAAATAATTTTGCGTTTGTACACTCTTTTTTTAAAATTTCTGCAGATCTTTCCCAATTATTTCTAACGCATGTGGTCTGCGCCACAGCGGTGATGGGCAGATCCCGCCTGCTCGGATCCTCCTCCAGCCACCTTTGCAGTTCGGCGGGGCCCGGAAAGACCACGGATCGCTCCGACCAGCTGGCCACGCCCATGACCTCCGGGTGATGAGGCTCGCCGATGACGACGATCACACGGCCCTCCGCATCGGCCTTCGCCACGATCTGCTGCACCCGCAGCACGTTGGGGCAGGTGGCGTCAACGCAGGCGATCCCCGCGTTCTTCAAATACTCGATGGTCTCCTTCTTCTCCCCGTGGGCCCGGATCAGCACCGTCTCCCCGGGATGGATCTCCGACACATCCTCCACCTGGCGGACGCCCAGCTTCTTCAGACGCTCCACCACGACGGCGTTGTGGATGATGCTGCCCAGCATCACGCAGCCGCCCTTCTCCCGGGCGGTCTCCTCCGCCATCCGTACGGCCCGCTCCACGCCGTAGCAGAAACCCGCCGTTTCAGCCAGCCGCACGATCATTTCGAGGCCCCCAATTCATAGACCTGCCGCATGATCTCATCGGCGTTGGCCTGGTATTCCTCCGCGGTGCCCTTTCTGCCCGTATAAACCGGGGCATAGGGCTTTCCGAAGACCATGGGCACCTTGCGGAAAAGGGGCTTTTTCGTGCCGATATACACCGGCAGCAGCTTCACGCCGGCGCGAATAGCGATCATGGCCGCGCCTGCCTTGACCGTCACAGTCTTTCCCTTTTTGACCCGCGTCCCCTCCGGGAAAAGGAGGAGATTCCAGCCCTCCTTCAGACTGCCGATGGATTTTTTCAGCGCGCCAATATCGGAATTGCCCCGATCCACCGGAAAAACCCCTAAATTCGTCAGGAAGGTTTTGAGGACAGGGATCTTGAACAGCTGCATCTTGCCCATGATCCGCAAGGGATAGGCCTGGTCCAGGGCGCTGATCAGCAAAATGGGGTCCCACCAGCTGGAGTGGTTGGCGCACAGCAGCACCGGCTCATCCGATGGCAGATTCTCCACGCCCTTTGCCTCTACCGGATGGAGCAGATGCACGAGGGGCCACAGGATCCGGTGGGTCTTCACATAGTAGTCGTTCTTCATCCCTCTGCCAGCTTTCTGTCGATCACGCTCAAAAGCAGCTCCAGGCTCTCGTCAAAGCCGATGTCGCTGGTATCCACCAGGATGGCATCCTCCGCCTGGCGCAGCGGCGCCACGTCGCGGTGGGTATCCGCCCAGTCGCGCTCCTCCATCTCCCGCAGAACCTCCTCGAAGGGCCGGGGCGTGCCCCGCTCGATCAGCTCCTTCATCCGCCGCTCGGCGCGCTTTTCCACGGCGGCGGTCAGGTAGATCTTCACGTCCGCGTCGGGAAGGACAACCGTTCCGATATCCCGGCCGTCCATGATAAGGCTTCTTTTCCTGGCCAGGGAGCGCTGCATCTCCAGCAGGAAATCCCGCACCTCCGGGATAGCGGACACGGCGGAGGCGTACATGGAGATCTCGGGCTCCCGGATCTCCGTCGTCACGTCTTCCCCGTTCAGCAGCATATGCTGTAAACCATCTTCACTGTACACCATATCCACGTGGATCTCCGGCAAAACGCCGATCACGTTCTCCGCGTCCTTGGGATCGATCCCGTGACGGCGCACGTAGCAGCCGATGGTCCGATAGATGGCGCCGGTATCCACGTACAGGATGCCGCGCCGCGCCGCCACGGCCTTTGCCAGCGTGCTCTTTCCCGCGCCGGAGGGACCGTCAACTGCGATGGAATAGATCTTCTCGTCCATATTCTTACTCTCCTTTGTGCTTTCTGCCGCGGACAGGCCGGCCTGCCAGCCCGTCGCCCACGCGATCTGCAGATTGAAGCCGCCCGTATAGGCGTCCACGTCCAGGATCTCCCCGGCGAAGAACAGGCCCTTCACCAGCTTTGACTCCATGGAGCCGGGCTGCACCTCCCCCACCTTTACGCCGCCGCTGGTAACGACGGCCTCCGCCACCGGGCGAGGCCCCGTCACGTCCAGCTCGAAGCGCTTCAGCAGGGCGATCAGCGCCCGGCGCTGCTCTCTGGTGAGGGAGTTGGCCTTCAGCTCCGCGGGGATTTCCAGCCGCCGGCAGATCACGTCCACCATGCTCCGGTGGACGAGCCCGGCCAGGAGCTTGTCGAAATTCCGGTTGGGCGACTCGGCCACGTCCCGCAGGATCCTGGCCTCCAGCTTCTGCTCGTCCAGCGCCGGCTTCAGGTCGATGGCGAGGCGGTACTTCTCCTTCCCCCAGTTTCGCAGATGGGCGCTGGCGGACAGGATAAGCGGGCCCGACACGCCAAAATGGGTAAACAGCATCTCGCCGAATTCCCGGAACACGGCCTTCCCTTTTCCGTTCAGCGCCGTCAGCTCCACGTTTTTCAGGGCCAGGCCCTGCATCTCGGCGCAGCAGGGATCGGCGCTCTCCAGAGGGACCAGAGAGCCCCTCGGCTCGACGATGCTGTGCCCCAGCTCCGCCGCCATCCGGTATCCGTCGCCGGTGGAGCCGGTCCCAGGATAGGATACCCCGCCCGTGGCCAGCACCGCGGCGCCGGCGGGATAGGTCTGCTTGCCGCCGACTACGGCCGTCACCCGGCCGTCCGCTGCGCGGATGGAGATAGCCCGGTCTCTGACCAGCTTCACCTTCAGCCGCTTCAACTCCCGCTCCAGGGCGGCGCTGATATCGAAAGAACGGTCCGAAACGGGAAAGACCCGATTCCCCCGCTCCGTTTTCAGCGGCACGCCCAGTCCCTCGAAAAAGGCCATGGCGTCCCGCCCGTCGAACCGGGACAGGACGCTGTACAAAAACCGCCCGTTGTGGGGGATGTTCCGCATCAGCTCCTCCAGACCGCTGTCGTTGGTCACGTTGCAGCGGCCCTTCCCGGTGATATTCAGTTTCTTGCCCAACCGCTCGTTGGGCTCCAGCAGGGTGACGGCGGCTCCTGCGCCGGCGGCGCTTATTGCGGCCATCATCCCGGCGGCTCCGCCGCCGATCACGATCACTCGTTCACTCATCTTCCGTTATGCCGAAAATGCTGTGCTGCTCCCATACCTTTTCCATCTCGGCGAACACGCCGTCCACCTCGTCCTTGCGCAGATGTCCCAGCTCGACGATCAACGCGTTGAGCAGACTCAGCGGCGCCGCCATGGAGTCCACGAAGGAGAACATGTCGCTGCGGACCAGCAGCGACGCCGTGGCGGGGGCGTACAGGGGCGACAGGGTGCTGTCCGTGATGGCGATCACCTCGGCCCCCCGGTCGTGGGCATAGTTCACGGCGTTGACCGTCATGATGGCGTACCGGGGAAAGCTGATGCCCACCAGCACGTCGCCGGGCCCGATATGGACCAACTGCTCGTAGATCTCGCCTGCGGAGGCGTTGTACACCAGCACCACGTTTTTGAGGATCAGGTGCAGATAAAAGTTCAGATAGCCCGCCAGGAACGAGGAGGAGCGCACGCCCAGGATGTAGATGCGCTGGGCCTTCAGCAGCAGGTCCACGGTGTGCCGGAACGCGCTCCGGTCCACCTGCTCGATGGCGGCGTGAATGCTCTCCATGTCCCGGTGGAGCACCTCGGCGACCACGTCGTCGCTTTGGCTGAGTTCCCGGGATACCCGGATCCGCTGCACGGAGGTCAGCCGGCCCCGGATCAGCTCCTGCAGGGCCTTCTGCATGCTGGGGTACCCTTCGAAGCCCACCTCCGCTGCGAAGCGGACCACCGTGGACTCGCTGACGTTGGCTTCTTTTCCCAGCCGTCCCGCGGTCATAAAGGCCGCTTTTTCATAGTTTTCCAGGATATATGTGGCCACCCGCTTCTGCCCCTTGGAGAAGGCCCCCATCTGGGCTCGAATGGCCTGTAATACGTCATTCTTCATGCGTATCGCTTCCCTTAAGCTCTTTGATTTCATGCTCTGTCAAGTATCTCCACTTGCCAGGCTCCAGCCCGCCGAGGGACAGGGTGTGCTCCTTGATACGCCGCAGCTCGATCACCTGCAGGCCGGCATCACGGCACATGCGGCGGATCTGACGCTTCTTTCCCTCGTGGATGGTGATTTCCAGCAGGGCCTGACCGCCTTGGCGGGAGATCTGCCGAACCTTTGCTGGCCGGATCGTCTCGCCGTCCAGCTGCCGGATCGACTCCAGCCGCTGCACGGAGTCGTCCGCCGCGCCTGTGACGGTCACGTGGTACAGCTTGTCGACCTCGCTGCCGGGATGGATGAGCGACTGCATCAGCGCCCCGTCATTTGTGAACAGAAGCAGCCCTTCGGAATCCAGGTCAAGCCGGCCAACCGGGAATACCCGCACGCCGCAATCGGCCACCAGCTCCGCGGCCGTCGGCCGCCCCATCTCGTCGGAGAGGGTGGTCACATAGCCCCGCGGCTTATTCAGCATCAGATAAACGGCCGGCGGCGCGGACGGCAGGGCCTTGCCGTCCACCTCGATACGATCCAGGGCGGAGTCCGCGCTCTCCCCGAGGGCGGCGACGCGGCCGTTTACACAGACCCTCCCCTGCCGCAGCAGCTCCTCTGCCGCTCTGCGGGAACAGATCCCGGCCCGGGAGATCAATTTTTGCAGCCGCTCCGCCAAACTCCGTCCCTCCCGTCGATGCCCTGCGCCTCTCAGGGCGCGGCAGTTGAAAAGCCGTATTCATACAACGCCATGTGGTCCGCCCAGTCGTTGCCGTCCTGCAGCGTGACGGCAACCAGGCAGCGTCCGTTTCGGCGGACACAGCTGACCAGCGTGCGGCCCGCCGCTTTCGTATACCCGGTCTTCATGCCTATGCACCCGTCCAGCCGTACCAGCAGCTTGTTGTGGTTCCCCATCGTCCGTTCGCCGACAGTCGCCGCCGAGGTGGAGCAGATCCGCATGAACACGGGATTCCTGACGGCATACGCCGCCAGGCGCGCCATATCAAGGGCTGTGGAATAGTGGCCCTCATCATCCAGTCCGCTGGGATTTGCGAAGGACGTATCCGTCATCCCCAAGCGGCGGGCGTTTTCGTTCATTTGCGCCACAAAGCCCGCTGCTCCGCCGTAGTGATCGGCAAGGGTCATGGCCGCGTCGTTTCCGGAGCAGAGCAGCAGCCCGTACAGCAGCGCCTCCACCGTGATCTCCTCGCCGGCTTTCAGATACATGGAGGAGCCCTCCGCCAGATGCTCCGGCTTCACCGCGGCGGCCCCATGGAGGCCGCCCGCTTCAATGGCAGTCAGCGCCGTCATGATTTTGGTGGTGCTGGCGATCAGCATTCGCCGGTCCTCATTTTTCGCATACAGAAACTGCCCCGTACCGGCGTCCATCAGGACGGCGGCCGTTGCGGACAGCTCGGGTGTGTCAGCCTGACAGGGCCTGACACACCCGATCAAAAGACACAGGACGAGAAGCAGCAGCGTGGTTTTCTTCAATGGCGTCACCCTCCGGATCTTGATGACACCATTCTATTCGCTCAGAACTCCTCTTTTTCCGTTTTGCGCTTTTCGATGAAATTCTCCACCCGGTCCATGACCTCCGGCACCATGTCGATGACGCGGTCAAAGGTGCCGACGGCGGGCATCGCCACAGGCAGCACACGGGTCACGCCGTCCTTGATCACCAGGAAAGCGACCGGCTCCACACGGACGCCGGCGGTACTGGCGCCGCCGAACTTGGGGGCCTGCTTGCCATAGTCGCCGCCGCCGCAGCCGAAGCCGAAGCTCAGGCGGGAAACCGGGATCAGAGTTACGCCGTCCGGCGTGGTGATAGGCTGGCCGATGATGGTGTTGGAGTCTACCATCTCCCGCACCTTGCTCATAGAGGTCTGCATCAGCTCGCTGAGGGTCGCGCCCTTGTTTTCCTTGAATTCCATGTTCATTCTCCTTTATCGTGATGTGTGGTTTCCTTCGTATCTGTAACCGGCTGTCGGTCCGCCTCTGCTGCCTTCTTTGCAGCGGCCTCCCTCGCCTTTTTGCGCTTGATGAATCCCAGCAGCCACTTCACCAGCGGGATGCCGAAGGCAAATCCGATGGCAAAGATATCCCGGATCTGCAGGGAGAGGCCTATCTCCCCTTCCGCCAGCGTTTTGCCCCGCTCGTAGTCGGCGTCCAGGTGGATCCGGGGATCCGGCATCCTGGTAAGCCGCTCGATCTGCGGCATGAACGTCCACATGGCCGCGTCGGTCCAGCCAAACATCTGGGCCACCTTGGAGGGATCCTCCCCGCCGAAGCTGACGGAGATGCGCATGGGATCGATCTTCAGCCGTTTCCGTGTCTTCCGAAGTCCCTTCTTCAGGGACTCGAACAGAGCGGGCACGACTGTGCGAATATCCTCAAAGGTGATGCCCAGCTTCTTCTTCTCCTTCTCCTTGGGCTTTTCAGCGGGTTTCTTCTTTTTTTTCTTTTTCTCTTTCTTCGGCTTTTTCTTCTTTGGCTTCTTCTCCGGCTTCGGCAGGATCTGGATGGTAACCGGTCCGGCCTTCGCCCGGACCCTCAACTCCTCCCCGAAGGAGACGTACACGCCCACCCGGAGAAAAAGCACCAGCAGGATCAGTGCCAGCAGCACGCCCAGTATCCACAACGCGACCAAGCGGTCACCCCCTCTCGTGATGCAATACTCTTACTCTCCCGTTTTCTCTGACAGGGGAATGTCATCCACAACGGCGCCGTCCTCTCGCAGACGCATCTGCCCGTCCGCCTCCAGGCCCGGCATTTCCGGCAGCTCGTCCAGGGAGTTCAAATGGAAGGCCCGCAGGAAGGCCTTTGTGGTCCGATAGAGGTGCGGCCGACCCGGCACCTGCAGTCGTCCGCACTCCTCGATCAGGTGCCGGTCCAGCAGGAGTCCCACCGTATAGGAGCTGTCTACGCCGCGGATCTGATCCACGTAGGCCCTGGTGGTTGGCTGATAGTAGGCGATGATGGTCAGCACCTCCAGCGCCGGCTGGCTCAGCTTGGCGGGCTTGCGGATCTCAAAGGCCCTGCGCACGTTGTCGGCGTAATCCGGCGCCGAGCAGAGCTGATAGGCGTCGTCCATCCGCAGGAGCCGCACGCCCCGGCGCTCATAGCTGTAATGGTCCGCCAGGCGGCGCAGCACCAGCTCCGCCGTCGCCCGGTCCATCTCCATCGCCACGCAGATCCGCTCGATCTGCACCGGCTCGCCGGAGGCGAACAGGATGGCCTCGATGGCGGACTCGATCTCTTTCATTTCCAGGTTTTCCATATCGTTCTCACTTTTACTCGAATTTCATTTCCTCCGGCAGCTCGCCGCTGCAGCTCACCGTGCAGTCGGCGGAGGAGCCGCCCATCAGCTTGATGGCCTTGCTGCGGCACAGCTCCAGCACCGCCATAAAGGTGGCCACCAGCTCGCTGCGGCTGCGGCTGCCGCGGAACAGCAGCAGAAACCGCGTGATACCGCTCTCCTTCAGCCGGCGGAAGATCTCGCGGGCCTTTGTTTCCACCGGGTACGGCTCCCGCTTCACGATCTCGTCAAAGGCGGAAAGCTGCGGGACCTGGACCTGCCCCTGGCGATCCAATACGTCCTGCATGGCCATTACCAGGTCTGCCGGCTCCTGGTCGTACTCGTAGATCTTTCCCCGCTGCATGGGCTCCGGATTTTTGGTCATAATATTCCGGCCGAACTCCCCCATGGGCCCCAGGCGCTCGGCCAGATTCTTGACCCGCAGATAGATCTCGCCCCTCTTCCGATCCTCCAGGGATCTGATCAGGGCGTCCATCTCGCTCTGGGCCTCCTCATCCTCGATGGACAGGAGCATACGGGTCTTGATATACATGAGATGGGAGGCCATGGCGACGAACTCGCTGGCCACCTCCAGATCCATCTGCTGCCGCTGCTCCAGATATTGAAGATACTGGTCCAGGATCAGGGCGATGGGGATATCCTGGATCTCGATTTTGTTTTTGCTCAGCAGGAAAAGGATCAGATCCAGCGGTCCTTCAAAATCCTGAAGCGTTTCGTCGCCCTTTCCCTGTACAACTTTTTCCAGTTTATAAATTGGATTGTCCAATGCTGCACCTCAATAAGCGCTCTTACAGGCCGACGATGCGGCAGAAAAGCCGGAATACTCCATAAATCGCAGTGGAGAGATAATCGCTGCCGATCCCTACGGCCACCAGAGCCCACAGCACGAACATGCCTATGCGCTCGTATCGCAGCACCCAGTTGTACTGCCGGTCAGGCAGCACGGAGATCAAGATCTTGGAGCCGTCCAGCGGCGGGATGGGGATCAGATTGAACAGCCCCAGGCCGATGGACATCAGGGTTGCCCGCACCAGGAAGTTCACCAGGGACCCGGCCCAGGCGCCTCCGCTGTACAGCAGCGGCTTCACCATCAGCAGCAGCACCAGCGCCAGGAGAAAGTTGGACAGCGGGCCGGCGAAGGCCGTCAGCGCCATGCCCAGCTTGGGCCGTTTGAAATAGTTGGGGTTCACAGGCACCGGCTTGGCCCAGCCGAAGCCCGCCACTACCAGCATGGCGAACCCGAACCAGTCGATGTGCCGCAGCGGATTCAGACTCAGCCTGTGGTTCCTCTTGGCGGTGGGATCGCCCAAGGCATAGGCCGCCAGGCCGTGGGACAGCTCATGGACCGTCAGACATATCACAACCGCCAGCAGCCGCATCAACACGTCCTGTATGGAGTCGAAATCCAGCGCGTGAAACAGGTTGGAGAGATAATTCACCTTGAAAACTCCTATCATGCGATATGATGGCAATATATAGTTTATTATATCAAAGAGTATCGCTAAATACAAGGAGAAATCCACAAAACGGCGGATCCCTCCTTCTGTTACCGACTTGTAGTCAAAGCTGTTTCTGAATTGTAACGCATTCCCCTCTCTGCCATGGTAAAGTAATAAACGAAAGAGGATCGTTATGTCCACCACCCCGGAGAAAGGAGATTCGTCATGAAGAACGCAAGAACTCTTATCGTCTCCCTGGTAGCCCTCTGCGTGCTGCTTGCCCTGGTCGCTTTCTTCCTTCCCAACGCGTCCGGTATGGCGCTGTCCTACCTGACGATCTCCGTTGCGTGCGTCGTCGGCATGCTGTGCGTCGGCAGCATGTTCCGTTTCTTCCTGGGCGGCAGATAATTGCGATACAGATATATCCGGGGGATGACCGAGGCCATCCCCCCTTTCTTTTTTGATCACCCGAAAGGAGAATAGCCATGAAACGTATCCTTCCCCTCTTCCTCTCGCTGCTGCTGATTTTGACGCTGGCGGGCTGCGGCGGCAGTTCGAAGCCCTCTTCCGCCGCACCGGGCGAGTATTATGACGCCAAGAACGTAGAGGGGTACGAGAGTCCCCAGAGCGCGGATCAGACGAGCGGGCAGCCCACCGATCGCAGCAAGATGATCTTCCGGGCGTACATCGATCTGGAAACCCTGGAGTTCGACGCGGCCGTGGATACCATCGCCGATCTGGTCAAGGATAGCGGCGGCTATTTTCAGGAGCAGGAGGTCGCCACCTACTCCTCCGGCTACCGGTATGCCAGAATGGTGATCCGGGTCCCCACGGAGCGTTTTTCGGATTTCTGCGGCCAGGTGGGCAACGTGTGCCATACGGTCCGTCTGAACACCACCCAGGAAAACATCTCCGAGAGCTATTACGATGTGGAGTCGCGTTTGAATATCGCCAGGACCAAGCTGGCAAGGCTGCAGGAGCTTCTCTCCATGGCGGATACCATGGCGGATATCATCACCATTGAGAGCGCCATCGCCGATACGGAGCAGACCATCGACTACCTCTCCGGTACTTTGAGGGGATACGACAATCTGGTGGACTACGCCACCGTAAGCATCGACCTGGATGAGGTCTACCGCTTTACCGGCACCGGCGAGGCGCCTCTGACCCTGGGCCAGCGGCTGGGCGAGGCCTTCTCCTCCGGCCTCCACTCCATCGGCGATTTCTTCGAGGGACTGCTGTTGTTCCTGGCCTACGCCTGGTTCTGGCTGCTCCTGGCCGCCGCCGCGGTGGTGGTCGTGGTCCGGCTTGTCCGGGGCAGAAAGCTCCGCCGCCGGAAAAAGCACGCTTCCCAGAGCGACGCCGGGCAGAGCGAGCAATAAAACGAAACGAAAAGAGAGGGCGGTGCGCTGCGCACCGCCCTCTCTTTGTTATCTCGGTTATTTCGGTGATTCCTGCCGGATCACTTGCCCATGTTCATCTGGGCGGCGACCTCGGCGGCGAAGTCCTCCTGCTTCTTCTCGATGCCCTCGCCGGTCATGAAGCGCACGGCCTTGACGAACTTCACGCTGCCGCCCAGCTTCTTGGCGGCGTCGGCGATATACTGGGCCACAGTGCCGGTGAACACGTCGCCGCGGACGAACTCCTGCTGCAGCAGGCAGTTCTCCTCGTAGAACTTGTTCATCTTGCCCATGACGATCTTCTCCTTGACCTGCAGGGGCTTGGCGGCCATCTTGGGGTCGGAATCCATCAGAGCCAGGGCGACCTTCTTCTCCTCGGCCAGCACTTCCTCGGTGACGTCGGCCTTGTCCCAGAAGCGGGGATTCAGGGCGGCGATCTGCATGGCCACGTTCTTGCCGATCTCGGTGGCGTCAATGCCGCCCTCCACAGCCAGGTTCACCATGACGCCGATCTTGCCGCCGGCGTGGACGTAGCCCACGCTGGTGTTGTCGCTGTAGCGGACGAAGCGGCGGATCTGCAGGTTCTCGCCGATGGACATGACCTTCTCGGGCATGGTCTCGGAAACGGTCAGCTGGGAGCCGGGGTACTTGCACTCCATCAGGGCGGCCACGTCGGCGGGATCGTTGTCAACGACCACCTTGGCGATATCCTTCACGAAGGCCACGAACAGCTCGCTCTTGGCGCAGAAGTCGGTCTCGCAGTTGACTTCCACAACGGCGCCCACGCCGTTCTCCACCAGCACGTAAGCCATGCCCTCGGCGGCGATGCGGCCGGCCTTCTTGGCAGCCTTGGCCAGGCCCTTCTCGCGCAGATACTCGACGGCCTTGTCCATGTCGCCGTCGGTCTCGGTCAGCGCTCTCTTGCAATCCATCATACCCACGCCGGTCATCTCGCGCAGGGTCTTCACGTCAGCAGCGGTAAAAGCCATGTTAATAATCCTCCTGTATAATTGTTTATTTTAAGGATAAGGGGCAGGGACAAATCCCTGCCCCCGTTGGTCACGTGGTGAATTCCCGAATTACTCGGCGGTCTCCGGGGCAGCCTCTTCGGTCTGCTCGCCCTGACGGCCCTCGATCATGGCGTTGGCCATCACGGAGGAGATCAGGCGGATGGCGCGGATGGCGTCATCGTTGCCGGGGATCGGATAGTCGATCTCATCGGGATCGCAGTTGGTGTCGGCGATGGCGACGACGGGGATGCCCAGACGGTGAGCCTCGGCGATGGCGTTGCGCTCCTTGCGGGTGTCGACGATGAACAGGGCGCCGGGCAGCTTCTTCATGTCCTTCACGCCGCCCAGGTACTTCTCCAGCTTCTCGATCTCGCCCATGTGCTTGATGACTTCCTTCTTGGGCAGCAT
>JAEEGL010841773.1_pt1 | contig 25733 bp, 15 predicted proteins | sample 9134231 | NCBI WGS metagenome assembly JAEEGL01 (sample SAMN16246548, study PRJNA631951) | gut metagenome | biome: gut microbiome; feature: rumen; material: fiber-attached | host: Bos | place: Iran: Karaj | collected 2018-10 | reverse complement strand
TTTTCTTCTTCTTTTTTTTCTTCTTCTTTTTTTTCTTCTTCTTTTTTTTCTTCTTCTTTTTTTTCTTCTTCTTTCTTTTCTTCTTCTTTCTTTTCTTCTTCTTTTTTTTTATCCTCAATTATTTCTACGTCTTTTAAACTACATTTTTTTTTATATTCTTCATTATCATAATTATTTTTAATATTTTCCCTCATATCTTTCATAAATCTTTCAATAAACGAATTACATAATTGATTGGAAATATTTTTAAATTCATTTTCATTTTCTTCATTAACATCACTAATTAGACTAATATAAATCATCATTCTATTTTTAGGAATAGAACTAGAATATTTAAAAATAACAAGGCAATCTAAAGGGTATTTATTTTTTAATGCAGGATCATTTTTAGGGACTCTAAAATACCAAGGACCATCTTTTTCAGAATATAATTCTCCAATAAATTTAATAATATAAAGACCAGTATATTTGTAAATAAAATCATTACATTTATTTTCAATTTGAATTTCATCATTAAATTTAATTCTTGAAATTTTAGAATCAATAAAGGAATTATTAATAATAACATTATCAGATAAAATAATAAAAGTTTCATTATTTTCATCATCAGTAATTTCAATAGCAAATTTTTTAAGATTATTATTAATTAAATATTCTTTATTAATATTAATATTAGCTTTTAAAGATTCTCTAACTAAAAATATAGTTCCGTAAAGAGAACTTAATCTACTCATAGCTTGAGAAAATTCACTTGAACCATATTGAGGACATAAAAAAGGAGTATTATCATATATTTGAACACTTATTAAAAATTTATATATTTGTTCACACATTTCATTCACATTCATATTTTTTGTATCAAATGTTTGATGAGCTAATATTACTAATATCATTGATTTTATTTTTGAATTAAATCTCTTTGATAAAAAGTCATTCGCATTTTCATTTAAATTATTATTTATATCATTTAATAATGAATCATCATCTAATTCAATGTCTTTTTTTATATCAATTGTACTGTTTACATCTACTTTATTTTTAATTTTCATAATTGAAAAAATGAAATTCAATAATTTTTGTTTTTCTAAAAGTTCTAAATCTTCAGAAATGAAAATTTCACTTTTTGAAAAAGGAACTTTTAAATATTTATTCATATACATGAAAAAAATTCTTTTAACAGAAACAAATTCAATATAACTAGAAGCTTTAGAATCAATTAATTCAGAAGTACTTTTAGATTTAGCATAAACAAATTTAGGATTTAAATCAAAATTAAATTCTCTATATTTTTCATTGTCATATATTGGTTCTTTTACTTTTGTTTCTCTTTTTTCCAATGTCATTGATTGAATTGTACTATCATTAATTTTCTCTTCTTTTAATTCTTTTATAAAAAATTCCATATCTTTTAAATTAAAATTTTTACAATCTCCACCATATGATTTTGATATATCCATTTGTAAAATTTTTTTTTTTGATTTTGATAAATATGCACTAAGAATACATTCTGTTAATGATGTTCCAAATATTACATAATCATATTCTGAAGAATAAAGATCTTTATACATTTTTATAATAAAAAAATTTAAAATATTAATTTAAATATTAATCTCTTATTAATTTATATTTATTTTTATTTTTACATTAATTTAATGAAACAAGTTATTATAATTGATATGAATATTAATAATTGTTAAATGTCCTAAAAAAAAGAATGTTATCAATGAAGGATAAAGTAATAAAATAATTAATATATATAATAAGAAAGAGTATAATAAAAATAATTCCTTCTAACGAATAATATCTAATTATTAGAATTGTTATTTAATTCATTCAAATTTAATTATATATTTTATTTTATTTTAAAAAAAAAAAAAATAAAAAAATGAAAATCCTTCCTCTCCTCCTAATAACCTCAATCTTATCTCAACCTTTATCTGATTTAGTTCACGAACTCCCCTTATACGAATACCAAAACGAGATGTATTCAGGATACTTAACAGTATCATCAACAAAGAAGCTACACTACATATATCATACAGCAGACTTTGATAGTGATCATTTACCATTACTTCTATGGTTAAATGGAGGTCCCTATTGTTCATCTTTGGATGGATGGGCAGAAGAAAATGGACCATGTTATATGGAGGGAGATAAATTTTATAAAAATCCTTATTCATGGAATAAATTAGCAAATATGATATATATTGAATCTCCTGCTGCTGCTGGATTCTCTTATATTGATTCCAATGTCGAAAGTGAACTTTCTATGGATGATGATATTGCTGCTCATGATAATTTAATTGCTTTAATAGATTTTTTTAATAAATTCCCCAGTTTAAAAGATAAAGATTTCTATATTAGTGGTGAAAGTTATGCTGGAATTTATATTCCTATGTTAGCTTTAGAAATTCTAAATTATAATAATAAAGTTGGGGATGAAAAAAAGATTAATTTAAAAGGTATTTTAATTGGAAATGGAGTGGCAGATTGGAAATATGATACTACTCCTGCTATGATTGATTTTGCTTTTACTCATCATTTATATAGCTTTGAAATTAGGAAAGAATATATTCAAGTTTGTTTTACTGAACCTGATGAAACGAAATGTAATAAAATAGTTAATAAAATTATGGCTTTATTAGAAGGGATTAATGTTTATGATATGTTGCAAAAATGTGATGGATTAAAATCAGATAAATATTATAATTCTAATTCATATTATTTCAATTATGCAAGATGGGCTTTTCCAAATAAAACATTACAATCAAAACCAAAATATTTCTTACAATTATTAGAAGAAGAAAATGAATCAGTTCCCTGCATTGATTCTTCGAATATAGAAAGGTATTTTAATAAACCAGAAGTAAAATCAGCTCTTCATGTCAAATCATCAATTAAATGGGAATTATGTAATATGGAAGCATATTATCGTTATAGAATGTTACCTAAGGGAAGTATATATGCATATCCATATTTATTAAATAAAATTAGAATATTAATATATTCAGGTGATACTGATATGGCAGTTCCTTTTAATGGAAATCAAGCTTGGATAAGAAATTTAAAATTACCTATAATTAGTGATTGGAAACCTTGGAGGGCTTATGATTTGGATGGAACTGTTGATATGGAAAATATTGCTGGTTATAGGACTATTTATCAAGGATTAATTTTTACTACTATAAAAGGTACTGGTCATATGGTTCCTCAATGGAAAAGAAAAGAAGCCTATTATATGGTTAAACAATTTTTGAATAATGAAGATTTTTAAATTTATTATTATAAGATATTAAATAGTTGAGCAATTATATTTTTATTTTTTTTATTTATTTAAATAAATATTAAGCAAAAAAAATATTATAGATAATGAAACTTAAATCACTTTTTTTTCTATTAATAATAAAAGTAATATTTACTCAACCACCAGAAGACAAAATAGAACTTCCGAATTATCCATATAAGAAAAATACATATGGAGGATATTTAGAAGTAACAGCAAATAAATCATTATTTTACATATATCACGAAGCAGATCAAAACAGTGAATCTCTTCCATTATTATTATGGTTAAATGGAGGACCATTATGTTCATCATTAGGAGGATGGGGTGAAGAAATTGGACCTTGTTATCTAGAAAATGGTCAATTTGTATTAAATGATTATTCATGGAATAAATTAGCTAATTTATTCTTTATTGAATCTCCTGCTGGAACTGGCTTTTCTTATATTAATTCAACCAATGAATCTTTTTATTATAATGATGACTTAGTTGCTCAAGAAAATTTAATAGCTTTACATAGTTTTTTTAAAAAATTCCCCAATTTAAAAAATAAAGATTTCTATATTAGTGGTGAAAGTTATGCTGGAATTTATATTCCTATGTTAGCTTTAGAAATTCTAAATTATAATAAAAATGTTTCTGATGATGAAAAAATTAATTTAAAAGGTATTTTAATTGGAAATGGAGTTGCTGATTGGAATTATGATAATTATCCTGCTATTGTTGATTTTCTTTTTTCTCATCATTTTTATAGTTATGAAACTAGAATGGAATTATTACAATGTTTATCTAAAGAAAAAAATAAAACAAAATGTAAACAAGAGATATATAATATTTTTGAAAAAATTTATACTAAATTGAATATTTATGATATATTACAAGATTGTTATACAGGGGAGCAAAATCAAACTTCATTATATTCCAATTATGCTAAATGGGCTTTTTCATTTAAACAATCCCAATCAAAACCAGAAAAAAATGAAGAACCAACACAAGAAGAAACTTCTGCTCCATGTTTGGATAGTCATTATTTAGAAGAATATTTAAATAAAGAAGAAGTTCAAGAAGCATTACATATAATTAATAAAACAAAGTGGAATCAATGTGGTAATAAACGAATCAAATATGAAACCCAAGAAAAAGGAAGTATATATGCATATTTATTAAAGAAAATTAGAATATTAATATATTCAGGTGATACTGATATGGCAGTTCCTTTTAATGGAAATCAAGCTTGGATAAAAAATTTAAAATTACCTATAATTAGTGATTGGAAACCTTGGAGGGCTTATGATTTGGATGGAATTGTTGATATGGAAAATATTGCTGGTTATAGAACTATTTATGATGGATTAATTTTTACTACTATAAAAGGTACTGGTCATATGGTTCCTCAATGGAAAAGAAAAGAAGCCTTTCATATGGTTAAACAATTTTTGAATAATGAAGATTTTTAACTATACATTTTTTTTTAATTTTTCATGATTTAATTTTCAAATAAATTATTCTTTTTAATATTTTTATTATTATTATTTCATATATGTTTAATTTATAAAGAAATAAAAATTTGTTAAAAATCAAGATAATATAATATATATTTTATATTTTAAATAATATTCGAAATATTTAATTTATATGGAAGAGGACATTTATCATTTTTCAGTTTCTAATTCCTCTTTGAATAAATTTATAGATAAAAAGATGAAAAATATGAATATTAATTCTCTTTCTTCAATCTTTGGATTACATTGTGGTTTATTTTTATATAATAACCATAATAAAAATATAACACATCAAAAAAAAATTAGAAATAAAATACTTATAGATTATTTAAAGAAAAATAATAATGACTTTGTGGAAAAAATAAATGTAATAATATCAAACATAAATTTTAATTTCTTTTCGATAGAAAAAAATTCTAAAAAAGATTTATTAAATTTTACTTCATATTATAATAAAAGAATATTTAGTAGGAATATGGGAAGATATATTCACTTTAAATTCAATGATTATTTAATTAAAAAATTAAAATCTATTTTAATAATTCAAAAATTCATTAGAGGATGGTTAGTTAGAAATTCATTAAATAAATTAATAAATTATATTATAAAATATAGATTATTAAGACATATTATAATAATTCAAAAAAATTATAAAAGATATTTTTTCAGAAAAAAAACAAGAGAATTCATATTAATAAAAAAAATATTAATTCAAAGGAAAAAAAAATGGATATTAATAGAAAAATATATTAAAACATTTTATATAAAAAATAAAATAAAAAAATATATATTAATAACAAAACTATTAAAGAAAAGATTAAAAAAAATAACATTTCTTCAAAGAGCAATAAAAGCATTTTATATGAATAAAATCTGTAGACAAATAATAAATTATGAAAAATATCATTATGTATTAACATATCCTTTTAAAGCAGAAATAGTTCAATTAAAAATATTTTGGAATAATTCAAATATATTTATAAACAATAATTTATATTGCAATCTCAATGATAAATATGATATATATGACTTTGAAATATGTCCAATAAGAAAAATATTTGTATTATATATTTTCACTGAAAATATAATACCAGGAAAATATAGATGTCAATTTATTATAAATGGAATGACTTTATGTGATAGAAGATTTCCTCATATTGAATGTAATGGAAGACAATTATATAATATTTTAAACTTTGATCCTTGGAAAACTCATTTAGAAAATTATAATTATAATGAAAATTCCTATATTAGAGAAAATAATGTTATTACTTGTTCTGATAATTTAGATGGATTCTCTTATTCTAGTTTTAAATTAAAAAACTCTTATTATGATAATGTTAATATAAATAAATCTCTTCCTATTACCAATTGTAATAGTTATTCTTCGTTAAATAATTATGAAGATTATTTTTCATCTAATTCATTATTTAAGAAAAATGTCTTAAAGGAAATTATTGATTTTGGAGAAGATTTAGATTTAAAATTTGATGAAAGTCTTTTTTTAAAAAAATAATTTTTGAATAAAGGTTGTATTATTTAATTATAAGTGTGTTAACAAATATAAATTTTTAATTATCTTTGTAATTTAAAAAAATTTTTTTTTAAGAAAACCTTAAATAAATAAAAAATTTGATTAATAATAAAAAAAATAAATTATAATTATGCATTATCTAAATTCCATCTATGTTTATTAATTTTTTCACAATGACATCCTCTTGATTCTTTTACTCTATTCATACAACAAGACCAAGCCATAAATTTTTCAGTAATCTCAAATTCAGGATTTTTATCATTATTATTTTTATTTTTACTCACATTATTTAAATTTCCATCTTTATTTGTTTCAACTTTTTCTTTTTTATAAATAAATTCTCTAAAAGTTCCAGTATGATAATATTTATATTCAATCCAATTTCTATTATAATGACTCATAACTCTTTTTTGTCTTTTTTCTCTTTCTCCATTTATAATAATATTTTTATAAGCATCTAAAAAAAATTTATTATTGTTTTCATCATTAGTATTATTAATTTCATTTAATATATTATTGGGATCTGATATAATATCATCTTCATTATTTCCTTCATTCATTTGAAATTCATTTCCATTTTTTGAAAATTGTTTATTATATTCATATATATTTTTATCTATAGGATATTTACTTATTTTCATTGTATTTGTTTTATCATTTTCAATTTTAAGACCTTCTGTTTTTTGTTTCATTAAAGCTAATTTTAATTTTTTTTTATCTTCTGCTAATTTTTCTTCTTTTAATTTTCTTTCTTCTTTCATAACATTTAATTTATTATTAATTAAAGGTTTTAATAATTCAATTCTTTTATTATGATCTGAAATATCAGTATTTAAAGGTTTATACCAATTAATATCTTTCCAATCAGCAATTGATTGAATTTTATCTGCAATTTCAATATCTTTCCAATTACTTTTAGGTCTTCCTGTAAATTTTTTTTCTATTTTTTTTCCAGTCATAATATCAAATTTTTCTTTATATTTTTCATTCATTTTCTTTTGAACTAATGCATTTACTTTTTCTATATTTTTATCTGGTTTTGGTACTATTTTTTTTATATCTTCAAAAACTTTTTCTCTTTCAATCCATAATAAATCTTTTACTTTATTCATTGTTTTATAATTGTATTTTTCTAATGTTAAAGGGTCTTTATAAGGTTTAAAATATCTTGTTTTTTCTATTTTTTTCCTTGAAGATGTAATATTAAAAGGAGCACTATTAATTCTATTTTCTCTATTATTATTCCAATATTTCTGAGTATTAAAATTTGCGTTTTCTAATATTTCCTTAAGCATTTTTTTCTTATCTTTTTCATTTAAAACTGAACATTTATTCCAATAATTATTTTCTGTAATTAATTCATATTTAATATCTATTCCAGGATTTACTATTTTTTCTTTTAATGGAACAACAGGATAATCATTTAAACCATTTGATAAATTAAATATAGTTTTTTTTAAAGGAGGTTTAAAACATTTATCATTTGTTTTTGAACTTATATTCCATTTTGGTTTTTTAGTTTCAAATAAATCTTTATCTATTAATTCTTTCACATATAATTTTGCTGTTTTTGCTCTTTCACTCATTCCATATGCAAATTTTCTATTTGTTATATCAAAATTTACATTCAACTTTTTTTCCCATTTTTGATGCAATTTATCTATTGTAAATTTCTTAAAAAATTCTTCATCTGATAATTTTCCTAATTCTTCACTTGTAAATTCTGGATGCATTCTAAAAACAAATAATGAAAAAGGATTATTTTCTTTCATTTTATATTCAAATTTTTGTTCACTTTCTTTTGGAGAATCTAAGTCTGAAAAACTTCTTTTTAATTTATCATTGAGTGTATTTGCTAAAAACATTTTTTAAATATTTTAATTTTAATATATTATTTTTCTTTTTCTTAATAACAAAAATAAATATTTTTTTATTTGTTTTATTATATTTCAATATTTTTAATATGTTGTTAAATGAGAGCGTTTACTTTAAACAAATTATAATAAAAATAAAAATTAGATTTTAAATATTTAAATGATTTTTTATTTTTTATATACATTAAAAGAACCCATAACCTATAATTTAATAAAGATAAATGTATAATAAATATTATATTTGATTAATACTAATATGAAATAAAGTAAATAATTAATAAAATAATAAATCAGATTTTCTATAATAATATATTTTGAACAAAAGATTATTAATTAAAAAATTTAAAAAATAACACAAGATTCACATCTAGTAAATTCTTTTCTATTTCTATTTTTTTCATTATTAATATTCTTTTTATTTTTTTTTTTTGGAGAAAAAAAAATATTTTTCTCTTTATTACAATTATTATCATAATTATTATATTTACTTTTAAAATGTTCAAAAGTGATTTTTTTTTTATTATTAATTTTCCCTTCTTTATTTAAATTTTTATTATCTTTGAAAATATATTTTTTAACTAAATCAGTTTCATTTATTTGATCACAAAAAGTAACTTTATGATCTTTTCCTCCTTTAATAATTTCTGTTCCTAAAGCATCTTTTCTTCTTTTTAAAAAAATTGCATTATTATTTGAAATTGGTGATAAATCATAATTTTCTAATATTTGACTTGAAACTTCTTTTATTGGAGATTTAAAAAAATTATCTCTATATTTAAATGTCGATACTTTCGTTATTGATGTATTATCTTCATTTTCATTTTCTATTAATAAATCTGACATGCTTTTTTTAAATTTTTTTTATTTTTTTTTTTATTTTTTTTTAATTAAAGATTTATTATTTACATTACTGATTATATTTTTTATATTAATAATAAAAAATTTTTTGTACAATAATAAATTCGGTTTAATTGATTTTTTTTTGTTATTCTTATTTTTTTCAATCATAAAATTCAATTAAATGGAAAATATCATTTGTGAATTTTTGAATATCATGAAAATATTTTTTGGAAATTCTAATTTTAACTTTATTTTTATTAATATTAAATAAAAAAGGTTTTTTTCCTTCTCCAGAAGAATTAAATAAATGAGAAGTAATTTCTTTTTTTCCTTGATATTTTGCAAAAGTAATTTGACATTCTTTATTATTGTTTTTAAATTTAATTTCTTTAAATTTATTGAAAAAATCAATAATACAAATAGGATGAATAAAATTAATAAAAGCATAACCTAAATTTCTAGTATTACTATAATTCATTGGTAAATATATTAAATCGTAATTTCTATAATTTATATTTTTATTAATATTCATTCTTAAATCTATTTCTTTCATTAAATCTTGATTTGAATATTTAATTGGAATATTCTTTATTCTAATTGATGTTCTTTTTTCTTTTCCTTCAATTATGTCTTTTATATTTATTATATATTCATTATCATTATTCATTAAATTATTACTATTATTATTTAGAAAAATATTTGAACTTGAATAATAATCGTTCAAAAAATTAGTATTCTGAATATTTGAATTTGGAAATGTTGAATTAACAATATTATTATTATTGTTATAATTATTTAGAGTAAAATTTGAATTATTGTTATAGAAAGTATAATAAAAGTTATTTTGTGTTGTTTGACAATATTTATTAATATCATTTTGATTTAAATATTTTTTTATTATTTGATAATTATTACTTTCTTGACTTGTGGTTTTTGTATCAGATGAAGTAGAAATTGTACTTTCTATTTGAATTGTATTATATTTATTAAAATTAATTAAATTATTTGAATAATTTGATTGAATGTAAAAAGAATTATTTGAATTATTATTATACTTTTGTTCCATAAAATTATTTAAATTTATATTTTTTCTATTGTTAAAATTATTGTTATTAATTGTTTTAATATTAAAATCATTTTTTTTGAAAAAAGTAGAAAAAGGAAATTTATTATATAATAGATTATTTATAGGATTTGAAGGTTTTTTTTGAAGTTCATTTTTTAAAGTTTTAAGATTATCTTCAAAATTTTTTTCATTGTTTTTTTTGTTTTTATTACACCAAACATCATCCATAAAAGGTAAAGGATTATAATTATTATGATAAAAGTCGTTTGAAACATTATCTTCTTCTAAAAAAATAATTTTAAAAATTACCTTTATTATTATTTATTGTGTTAAAAATATCTTTGTTAAGACTAATATTTATTAAGTTAAAAATATTTTTATTACTCTTTAAAATCTTCATTGTTATTTTCTAATAAATCATTTTGTGTTTTTTTAAATTCAAAAATATCAAAATTCGACATTTTTGAAAATTTTTTAAATTTAATTTATTTTTTTGAATAAAATTATAAAAAAATAAATTATTTAATTATAAGTTTTATTATATTTTTTATATTTAATATTAAAATATAATAATAATATTCATAGGAAATTTGTTTATTACCATATAAAAATAAATATTAATTTTTATTTATTTTTCTTAACATAATGACCTTGTTTATCAGAATGAGTATGATTATAATAATCTAAAAATTTAATATGATCTTTAGAAGAGAAACTAACAATATATCTATGATTAGGTTCCATTAAATATTTTTTTAAATTATAATCTAAATAATAATTAAAATTTTTAAATTCTTTATTATCAAATTGTACATCTTCATCAGAAAAAGTATCAGAAGGAATATCTTGAGAATAAATATTAATTTGAGTATTTAATCTTCTACATAATTGAAATAAAGATTTAAAACCACTTTTATCAATTGTATTATAATCTCCATTTGAATTTATATATATTTCACTTCTCATTAAAATTTTTTGATGATTTCTTGTTATTTCATATATTTCATCCATTAAATTACTTCTTATATTTAAAATTGCTTGTCTATTTGTTTTTGTACATTCTGGAAATATTATTATTGGAATTTGGTTTTTTTCTGTTATGTAATTTTCTACATCAAATTTTTTATCTTTAATTAAAGGAGATAAAAATTTAATTCCTAATCCATAATATAATATATCTTTATATGATAATTCTATGAAATAATCAGTTTTATCATCTTTTGATTTTACTATATATAAAAATTTAGGAGAATAATTTTTGAGAAGTAATAACCAATCTATAATTGTTGATTGAGATGAAAAAATTATATTAGGAATTCTAAATTTTATTATATATTATTATTTATATTTTTATACCTTTTTGGATCTTGTTTTTTAAACTTATATTCTGGTGAATAAACACCAAGTAAAGATAATAATATTGTACTAATTATTGTATTAACTAAAACTTCAAATGTTCTTGAGAATAAATTTAATATTGGAAAATGTAATATTTTTTGAATTATTATGAAAAGAATATAAATAAATATAAATAAGATAAATTTTATCAATCCAATAAAGAAACTATATTATATATTTAATATATAATTATTTTACCTTAAAAAATTGAAATTTGGGTTTTTGACTATAAAGGGATTGATACCATTACTTGGGTCTTCAAAGGCTCTGTATTTTTCCATAATAAATAAATTAATTAATTAAAATTATAAATATAATTAAATAAAATGGAAGATAACTCTAATGTTATAATAAAATGTTTAGGAAAAGCATTAAAAAGTTCAATTAAATATGTTGCTGCAGCAGGAGTCAAATTTTTTGAGAAATTTAATAAAGACATAACTCAGAAAGTAATAAGTGAAGATAACAATAAAAGTAATAAATCTATTAGTCAGACAAGTGCAAATTTATTTATTTGTTTAGGTAAAAAATTAATATTTTTCATAAAGAATGATATGAAAGTAATTCATTTAACAATATCATATAGAAATATAATATCATATGAATATGATAAAAAAAATTCAGATATTTTAATTCTAAATATTAGTCCTTCAAGAGAAATGAAGAATCAAAATATAATAAAAATAGTAATAAATTCTAAAAATAGAACAGTTTTTAGAAATAATATTTTATGTTATTATACAATTTTTTATGAATATTATGATGGAGTAATAAAACATTTACCAGAAATAAAGGATAATCATAATAAAAAAGAGGAAAAAAAGGAAGAAAAAAAAGAAGAAGAATTTAAAGGTTCAAAATATCATAAAGAAATAATAAAAGGATATACATGTTATTTAAGAGGAATAATAAAAAGAGTTCAAAGTTCTCAACCAACATATAATATTAAATATATAAAAGAGAAGAAGAAAAATAAAAAGAAAGAAAATAAACAAATAGAAGAAGAGTCAGAAGATGAATTTATATATTTTTCAAATGAATGTATTTTAAATTTTGATATATCAGAACAAATACCAATAAGTAATTTTGATGAAAATATAAATATAAAAGATTTATCTTTTCATGCTTATGAATATGTATTAAATTATTTTTCTAAAAATCAAGTAAAAAATCAATATTGGTTTATTAAAAATGAACCTTTTAATAAAAGATTAAATATGAATGAAGATATGTCACTATGGGAAGGATGGGAAATTTTTGTTAGAACATGTGATCCTAAATATGAAAATATCATATTTTTATTTTTAAGAAGAAAATATATTCCTCCTTATTTTGATACTTATCAAGATTTTTGTTTAATTTTAACTGAAAAATCAAGTTATGATAATTATGAAATTAATCCTGAAGGAATTAAAATTATTAATTTAGCTGCTAATACTTTATCTACTCCTATTACTACAACTGTTAATGAAAATAAATTATTTTTACAAGCTAAAGTAGATTCTTTATTAGTTGATGAAGATACTTTATATTTTTATCAAAATGTTTATGGAATTATTGGGAAAGATATTTATACTTTTGGATATGAATTTTTAGCTGCTTTAATTTTCTATTTTGAAACTACTAATGTTAAAGACGCTGTTTTACCATTAAAAAAAATCATTGAGAAAAAAAAAAAAAGAAATTCGAATTAATTTGTGATAAATGGTATACTAATGATAAAACTAAAAATTTCGATTTTATGGAAAAAATCATTAGTAATATTGAAAGAGTTACAAAAAGTAAATTAAGTGATAAATTAATTGATAATGATATTTTAATTACTGAAGAAGACAATAAAGAAGAAAGAAAAAGTGAAAATGAAAAAGAAGAATTAATAACTCCAAATCAAAATTTAAAAAAAAATTCAAATTTTTCAAAAGATAAATTTGCAATAATTTGGACTAAAAAATTATCTAGATTTTTAGCTTTTGTTTTAAACGGTGGATTAACAGATTATAAAATAAACTATGAAGAATTTTTAAGAAATATTTTAGATGTATGTCAAAAATCAAATAATGATATAAATGACTTATGTTATAATACAATAAATTTTAAAGATTTATATGTTAAATCAAATAAAGTTTTTCAACCAAAATCAGTTTTAGTTTCTTTAGATGCTGATTCTGAAATAAGTTTTAATCATGATGCTATTGTTCATTGTATTGCAGCTAATTTTTTACAAAAATATTTAGAAAGTATTGGATATAAATTTATTTCTACTATTTTAGTTAATCATTGTACTAATCAAATGTTAAAAGCTTTATATGAAGATTTGAAATTTTCAGATAATATTAATAATAATAGTGAAACTAGAAATATTATTAATTTAATTTCTCCTTTAAGACAAATTTTCGAAGATAATAGACAAAATCCTATTACTTTATTATTAGTTGCTAAATGCTTATGTATGTTAACTAAGAATGATAAATATAAATTTCATAGAATTAAATTAACTTATGAAGGAAATGTTCTTAAAACAATAAGTGAATATTTAAGTTTATATAATTATAATCAAAGTTTAGTTTTAGCTTGTTTAGATTTAATTGGTTATATAATAAGTGAAACTCAAAATCAATTAAAAGACATATTATATAGTGAAAACCATGATGGATTAATGGATAGATTATTAGTATTTTTAGAAAAACCTAATATTCCAGGAGTTTATTATTCTCAAATGATTATGATTAAAGTTTTAACTTTAATATTAAATTTAACTACTATTATTGAAGCTGATTGTAGAGAAGAATTAAATAACTCTTATCAATTTATTTATAGGTTATTAATTGATTTATTAAAAGATGATAGTAAAATTAATATTATTGATCCTGAAGAAGAAGAAAGTTCTATTCTTGATTTTAAAATTTATTATTTAATTATGATATTAACTTCAAAAAATGAATTAGCACAAAATTATTTGTTTGATTCTTTCCAATTTTATGATATTATTAATGATAAATCTATTATTTATTATGATCAATTAAAAGATGTGATTGAAATGAAATCAAAAGCAAGTGATGCAAATTTAAAAGCACTTGGAAAAAAAATTTATAAATTTATGGAAATGGTTTATTATTTAATAATTAATAATGATGAAAGGAAAAAATTAATTAAAGGTTGTGAAAAATTTATGATTTTAAAAGAATATTGTGATAAATATATTTATGGAATTTTAAAAGAAAATGATTTTAAAAGTGATGTTTTAAATATGTTGACAAAAGTATTTAAAAAATTAGAAGATGAATATTATTAATATTTAAAAAAAACTTTTTTTAAATTTTCAATCTTTATTAATTATATCTTCTATATATTTTATATTTATATATTTCCTAAAAGAATTTTCGTAAAATTTATATAATCTATATTTCCATTTGAATCAACATTTGCTTCTTGAATAATTTCTTCGATTTCTTCATCTGATAAAGGATTATCATAATTTGACATTAAATTTCTTAAATCATTTTCACTAATTGTTCCATTATTATCTTTATCTAATTTTCTAAATTCATTTATTATATCTTCTTCTGAATCTTGGGATTCCAATTTTTTTTGGAAAATTACAATAAATTTCTCAAAGGAAATTAATTTATGATTATTTGATTCTAAATTTTGAATTATTGTTTCTAATTCTATATTTGAAGGAGCTGCTCCTAAAATTCTCATTAAATTTCCTAATTCTTTAGTTGGAATTAATCCATCTTTATCTTTATCAAATAAGTCAAAAACAATTTTACATTCTTTTAATTTCTCTTCATCCAATGTTGACATTTAATATAATATTGAATTAAATAAGAAAAATTAAAAATTTTATTTTTGATATTAAAACGTTTTCTTCAAATAAAAAATTAAAATTATTATTTAAGCAAATAAACCAATTGATTAGGCTTGAATATTTAACCCAATATTTTCAAAAAACAAAATACTAGTAGCAAATTTAAATAACTTATTTCCATAATTAATTTCTATAGTATTATCTTTCAAAATCCAATTTTTAAATAAATCAAAAGAAATAGGAGCATTTGTATTAATACCACTATCATATAAATTTTTAATTAAATAATGATTTAATTCTTCTTTATGTCTATTAATAATACTCATCATTTCATCTTTACTTGAAGGAATTGGAATATTTTTTTTAGTAAATTCATCTCTTAAATAATAATTAATAAAACCAAAAATATAATTAAAACCACTAATCCAAGAATTTAGAAAAAATTGATAAATTTCATCAAAAGTAATATAATTTTTATTTATGTTAATTTTCATTGCTTCAAATAATATTTGAATTCTCTTTTCTTGACAACTTAAAGCCATACACATTCCTTTTGTGAATTGTTCACAATTAATGAATCCATTGTTATTTTGATCAATTAATCTAAATAATTTTTCTGATAAATGAGTATAAGCTAATAATGGAAAATTTTCATCTGATACTAAATATTTTAAACATTCATTAAAATTTTGTAAGGATAATAAATTGTTTTGTTGATATTTGTTAAATATTTGAGACATCATTGAAAATGTTATTACTTTTATTTTTCTATTGTTGAAATTTTGAAAAAATGATCTATCAGGATAACTTAAATTTCCCATTTATTTTATATAAAAATAAAATAGAGAATATTATCTATTAATAAATTAAATATATATTAAATTTATTAAAATAAAAATTTAAAAACAAATAAATTAAAATGGATGATATGCAATTAATGACAGTATATGAATGGATAGATACTATTCCATTAAGTAGAGAGAAAAAAAATATGGCAAGAGATTTTTGTGATGGAGTTTTAACAGCAGAAATAATAAAATTTTATTATCCAAAATATGTAGAATTACATAATTATCCTAATGTAAGTTCAACAAAACAAAAATTAACAAATTGGAACACTTTAAAAATGAAAGTTTTAAAAAAAATAAATTTTATTATTACTCAAGAAGAAATTAATGAAATTGTAAATGCAAAACCAAAAGCTATTGAAAAATTATTATATAGATTATATAATGTCATTGTTAAACATGATAAAAATGCTATTTCTTTAGAAAAAATGAATACTGTGAATAATAACAATCAATTAAATAGTGTTAAAAGTGAATTAAATTCAGTAAATAAAGAATATGAAGAATTATTAAAAAGAAAAGATTTTTTAGAAAATCAAATTAGTGTCTTTGAAGAAGGTAATAAAGCTTTACAAGAAAAAATTGAACAATTAAAATCTTCAAAATAATCTTTTTATATATTTAAGATAATTTTAATTAGAAAATTATTAGTTTTAAATATATTAAATTAATTTATAATATCATGTTCTTGAATTATATTATTAAATATTTCTTCTAATTCAGAAGGTTTAAATTTTTTTTTTTTGGTTATTATATTTGTTAATAAATCTACTTCTTTTTGTGTTAAAAAAAAATATTCATCTCCTTCTTGAAATCCTATTATATTTCCTTCATTTTCTAAATCTCTTAATTTCTTCATTGTTTCTTTTTCTGATAAATTTAATTTTGATGATAATTCTGATATACTCATTATTTTATTACATTGAACATATTCTACAAAACGATCAAATAATTCATCATATGTTAATTCTATTGCTTCTTCCTTATTTAAATCTTCTAATTTTAATTCTTTTTCTTCTTCTAAATATTTTTTTTCTTCTTTATTATCTACTAATACATTTTCTTGAAATTCCATTTTATCTTCTTTTTCTAATAATTTTTCTTCTTCATTATCCTCAATTTGTTTTTTTACATTTTTAAATTTTATATTATCATTTTCAATTTCTTTTTCTGATTTTTTTTCTATTTCATTATCTATAATTATATTTTCTTCAAATACTTTTTTATCTTCTTTATGTTCTTTTTTATTTTCTTCAAATACTTTTTTATCTTCTTTATGTTCTTTTTCATTTTCATCAAAATCCTTTTTATCTTCTTTAAGTTCCTTTTTATTTTCATCAAAATCCTTTTTATCTTCTTTAAATTCTTTTTTATTTTCTTCAAATACTTTTTTATCTTCTTTATGTTCTTTTTTATTTTCTTCAAATACTTTTTTATCTTCTTTATGTTCTTTTTCATTTTCATCAAAATCCTTTTTATCTTCTTTAAGTTCTTTTTTATTTTCATCAAAATCCTTTTTATCTTCTTTAAATTCTTTTTTATTTTTATCAAAATCCTTTTTATTTTCTTTAAGCTCTTTTTTATTTCCATCAAAATCCTTTATAAATTCTTTTTTATTTTCATCAAAATCCTTTTTATCTTCTTTATGTTCTTCTTTATTTTCTTCAAAATCCTTTTTTTCTTCTTTAATTTCTGTTTTATTTTCTTCAAAATCCTTTTTTTCTTCTTTAAGTTCTTTTTTATCTTCATCAAAATCCTTTTTTTCTTCTTTAATTTCTTTTTGATTTTCATCAAAATCCTTTTTTTCTTCTTTAAGTTCTTTTTTATCTTCATCAAAATCCTTTTTATCTTCTTTGACTTCATTTTTTTCTAGTTTATTATCATCTATTATATTATCTTTAAATTCCTCTTTTTCCTCTTCATTTTCTTTTTCATTATCTTTTTTATTTTCCTCAAACTGAAATTTTTCTTTTAATCCTTTTTCTTCAATATTTATTAAATTTTCTTTATTATCATCTCCATTTTCCTTTTCTATATATAATTCTTTATTATTTTGTTTTAAATTTTTTGATTCTTCATTTAATATTTTTTCTTCTTTCACAACACCTTTATTATCTTTTATTATCTTATTTAGACTATTTTCATTTTTTTCAACAAAATCTTCATTTTTTTCACTTTTTATTTGACTACTTTCTATATTATCATTAATAATTTGATTGTTAATAATTTTTTCATTATTTTTAATAGTTTTATCTTGATTGGAATTTTCTGTATAAAATTTTCCACTTTTTCTTTTTCTTTTTTGCCTAAGTTTTCCCTTTTTATCATCATAATTTTCTTCTTTTTGAAAAGTTTTTTGATTTGAATCATCAGATTTTTCTGAACTATTTTTAGTGTTTGAGTGAAAAAAGAATAAAAAGTATAAGGAACCTAATAAAATAAATATAAAAGATATAAGAAATAAAATATTCATTAAAAAAATATAAATTTATTAAAAAATTATTAAAAATAATCATATAACAAATCAAAAATCAATTATAATAAATAGATATAACAATTTAAAATTGAAATTAACAATATAATCATTCATTTCATTATAAATGTTTAGTGATTAGATTTGGAAAGAAAAATGTTTTATATTTGAAAATAGATTATTATATTATTATAAGACAAAAATATAAAAATCATTAATAAAAATATTAACGAAAAAATCATAAATATTGCTTTTATTTTTTATAAAAAAATTCTTAAACATCTATTGTTTATTTTCTTGAATAAATTTTCTATTTTGTTTTAATTTTATTTTTCTATCAAATAAATTAAGTTTCTGAAGAATATTAAAAATAAAATTTATTTAATAATTATATTTATAAATCAAATTTTCTTTAATAATATTCCATATTCAAACACTAAATATTATATCGTTTATTATCAATTTTACTTATCAAGAATTACTTTTTTACTACTATATAGATTTTTTATTTTACTTTGATTTTGGATTTTTTTTTTGATTTAAGTAAATTTATTTCACAATAATAAAAAATTGAATGAAATAAATTTTCAAAAATATAATAAATAGTTATATATTTCTCTTAAAAATCAATTTAAATACAAAATTATTTATATATTCTTTAAGAAATATTTAATAAATAAAAAAATTAAATAATGTTAAGTCCTCCAAAGAATACAAAATCATATAAAAATATTGATCATTTCAATTGCGAAAAAATTGTAGAACTTCAAAAAAGTGCTCCTGAATGTTCAATTATGACTGAAGGCTACAACCCAACAAAAAGAATATTTTATTTTTGTTTATGTGATCCAGATTGTCAAAATCCTATATGTGAAAAATGTGTAAAAATTTGTCATGCAAATCATTGGATAAATAAAAATTTAAACGAATTAATCTCAGAAGAAAGAAATTCAATATGTCATTGTGGACAAATGAATCATGTTATTGTTGAAGGTGATAATGAAAAAGATTTTTTTTATAAAGAAGAATGTCTTTTTATGGAATGGTCTTTAACTTCTAAGACATATGAATATTATGAAAATTCAAACAATGATAAAGTTTGTCCTTTTTGTTATAATAGATGTGTAAAAAACAAAAATGATTATCAAATAAATCATTTTGAAAATAATGGTCCAATTCCTAAATGTAAATGTAATCAACATTCAGATTTCAATAAAATTCTTGAGAAATTTGCAAAAGTCTTTCAAGTTGGTTTTGAATTTGAAGAATTATCAATAAATCAATTTATTCAAATGGTTCTTTTATCAGAGGAAAGTTTAAAAAATTCATTTTATAATATAACAGAAAATATATCTAAAATTAGAGGAGTAATTAATAACCCAGAATTTGCTTTAGAAACTTATGCAAATAATAACCATTTAATTAAAGCACTTGAAAAAATTGAATTCATGTTATATACATGTAAAAATTTATATTATTTTAAAAATCCCAAATTAGATTGTTTTGACTTTATTTATCAATTAATTGAAGAAAAAGAAAATTCAAATTTTTCAAATTTATTTCCTTTAAAAAGATATTTATTTGGTATTTATCATAAAATCAGTTTTAGATCTGATTTTGAGCAATTACCTACAATAACTGAAAGAGATGTTTATAATTTAAATCCTTTTCAAAGATTAATGTATTGTGATTATTTTAAAAAATTCACTTTTGCAGATAAATATTTAGGAAATGATAATAATAAAAATATTATAGATAATTTATTACAAATAATTAAAACATGTAGAAATTTAAAATATAAATCAGAATTGACTTATGAAATTTTAAGAATTGTTTACGCTGAATTAAAAAGATTTATTAGGTTTAATCTTTTAACCCATGAACAAAGTGTAAAATTTTTTACTTTAAATGATGATTTAATTTACAGTAGTGTATCAAGTAAAGATACAAATCAAAGAACTGAAAATGCCCAAATAGCAATGCTCAACCAAATGGTAAAATGTGTATTATATTTATCATATTATTATAATGATAATTTATTAATGAAATATTTTAATAATGATATTTCTTTAAGTGATACAGCTTTTTTCCACTGTGATAATGAATTTGCAAAATTAATATATAAAAACGTAACTCATATTCTTTTTTATTGTAATTTAATATCAAATTCTTCTCAAAATATGGTTGCTGGTTCTGCTGTTAAAACAACAATTTCTCCAAAACCTTTAAAATTCCTTCGTTCTTTAGGAAAAAGTACTCATTATAGAGACCAAATTATGTTTACTGCTACCAATATTACATCTTTAACTCTTAATCCTATTGATTCTTATCAAATAGGAATGAAAAGATTATTTTCAAAAAATAAAAGTTTTTATTTAAATTACTTAAATAATATTTATACAGCAAGGGAAAAAGAAATTATTGAAAGACTAAATCATTTATGTATGGATTTAGAAAAAATATATTCTGATTTTTTTCAATATGTTTCAAATCCTGAAATGTTACAAAATGATGTTATAAGAATTATTAATGAAGTTTTTTCAGTTTTTGAAAGAGGGGATTATAAAATTCCATATATAAGAAAAGGAGGAGAAAAAAAAAAATTTAAATATAAACCGACAATGACTTTATTAACATTAAAATCTGCCAAAACAAGGAATATTGAACTTGAAGCTGAAAAGATAGAAATTGAAGAAAGAAGAAAAATATTATTAAATAAAACTCCAATCACTTTTAGTATTATGAAATCATTAACAATTCTCATTAAATGTACAAAAAATGATAATGATTTTAAGACAATAGAACAAAATTATTTTGATGCATTATTTAAATATTTATTCTTTTATGTTGAAAAAGATCAGGATAATTGTATTATGGTATTATCTAAAAATATTATGACATGTTTTCATGAAATGCCAATTTTGAATCTTGAACAATTATTAAATTTTTTAATTTATGTTTGTAGATTTTTGCTTAGAAAAGACACAGAATTAAATAACACAAGTTATTTAATGAAAGTATTAAAAAATATAACAGAAAGAACAAGTGGGAAGTCTGAATATATACAAATTTTAGATGGTTTAATAAGATGTGTTTCAAAATTATCTAAAATGAAATTCTTAAATGAAGAACACATTACAAATAAATTAAGAAAATATGTAAAATATATTTATTATCAAAATACAATTTTAGCTGAATATAAAGATATGCTTGCAGATTTATCTTCAAAAAATGAAACATTATCTAATTTAATTGAACAAAAAGAACTTTTAAATGGATATCCAATTGAAACTTTGACAGTTATTTATAAAAATTTTTTAAAAGTTATGAATATTCTTTATAATGAAAATTCTGCAATAAAAGAAGCAACTTATTTAAGTACAGTTTTTCCCAAAATTCAAATCCAAAAAATATTAGTTGACTTAAATTTACCTTTTAATTTAAGGATTGAAATTTTAAAATTTTTTAGAATAGCATATATAAATATGAAAATTGATATATTAAAATTACAAGAATATATTTCAATAGTAATTAATAGTGAATCTAACTCAAGTGATTATGCTCAATCAAGTTTTAATTTTTTTCATAATTTATTAAATGTAAAAGATACAGATAGTAATATGGTTATTGAAAGTTATGTATTGACTTATGAATTAAAGAATTTTAGTAAAATTGTTGAAGAAGTTGCATCTAGAAGAAAACTTTATCAATATTTTGAAGAAGGAATAATTATTCCATCATTTGTTTTTATTAATAAATATATGTCTATTATTTATTCTTTTGATGGTAATTTATATCTTAAATTATATGAAATTGTCCTTTATTTTTTAGAAGTGAAAAAAGCATTAATTTCAAAAAATTCAAATAAAGGAGAAGCCGAAAAATACTTTTTTAGTAATTTATTTTTAAATATGATTAATTCTCAAAAAAACAAATTTTCTGTAATTTTTGCTAATATGGACCAATCTACTTTACAAGAATTAGAATTAGATATTCTAGAATTAAAATCAGAAAATTTTAAAATATTTGATTATCATAAAGTATTTAGTTTTTTTGATAAACATGTTAAAAGCTTCATTAAAAAACCAGAAAGTAAATTTTTAAAGGAATTATTTACAAAAAAAACAATTCAATATACTGATGAAGAAATCACAGAAAAATTAAAAGAATATAAAAAAAATGGAGTTATATGTTCTCCTTTCACTGAAAAAATATTTGAATTGTTAATGAAATATGAAAATGATAAATTAAATTTTGAAGAAGGATCTTTAAGTTTTAATTTAGGAGAAAAGAATATATTATATGATGCAACATATAGAAGTATTATTTTAAGACCAATGTTTTTTTTGATTAATAATCAAAAGTTATATTATAAATATCGTATTCAAAATTTATGGCATATATTTCGTCTATTACAATGTGATACAGGAGGAACACAAGAAGATATTTTAGATATTTATAAGAGTGATAGAAAAAATCGTTTGAAAACCCAAACAATAAATATTAATTATCTATGTAATTTATTTATTGAAAGTTATCTTTCTATTATTTTTTCAGGATGTAACCCAAATGCTTCTTCAAGTAGTGATGATTATAGAATAGCTTATATGGTCATTAAGATTTTAAAATATTTATGTGAAGATCATAATATAAATTTTCAAACTTTATTTTTTAAAGAAATTAAAATTGATTATGAACAAGGACCTTTAAATTTATTTGAGTTAATGATGTGTACTTTAGATAAAGTAGTTTTACTTGCCCAATGGGATACTGTAGGTTTTAATCAAGTTGAAGATAATATAACTTATTATTATGAAATATTTTTCGTTATGGTAGAATTTGCTATTGAAATGATTCAAGGTACTTCAAAAAGTAATTTGACTCAAATTATGAGTAATCAAGGGAGAGAAAATGAAAATTCATATTTTTATAAATTTATGAAAGATGTTAAAAGTATAATCACAAATGATAATAATGATTCTGAAATAGTTTACAATGTTAGATTAGATTTAATTAATTTCATTGTTGCTTTTTTAGAAGAAAAAAAAACACCAGAAAAATTAATAATTATAATAGGAAATTTGTTTAATCCTCTTACAATTTTCAATTCAATTTTAAAAACATTAAAAAAATTATATATAAAATATAGTGAATCAGGTGATATCACAGATTATGAGCAAATTGAATTTGATAAAAAAAAATATAAATATTTTATTGGAAAATATTTTGAAGATTCAGAATTTTCTCAATGTAATGAATTTGAATTATCAAATAGAATGTATAATTATGTAAAATTATTAACAAATTTTGGAAACAAAGATGCAAAATTATTAATAGATTCAATTCAATTATATGAAGAAACTGATTTAGAAGAAATATCAAATCAAAATAATGAATTAAAAGGGAAAGATGATGAAAATGTTTTAATAGATCAAAATTTTACTCAAAATTTCTATGCTGTTAAATTTTTTGAATCAATTACAAAACAAGTATGGGTTCAAGGAGAGGATCCAAAACCTCAAATGGTACTTTTTACTTTAGATCCAACAGTAATGTGTTTATCTCAAGATACAAAAACAATATTTTTTGAAAATGTTCCAAGAGATAATAGGGCTTCGAAATTATTTGCACTAATGGAATATTGTAATTATTTCTTCATTGAAATTAATCATAATAAAAAAAGACTGAAAGGTAATTTATTTTTAAAATGGTTAAACGCTTTAAATTTTAATAATGTTCAAGCTTGTTTATTCAGTTTAAATGCTTTAACAAATATAATTATTGTCAGTAAAGCTAATAATAAAAATGCATATAAACATTATAAAGATATTTATGATATTGTTTTACCTTTAGGAATAATTCAAGTTATTTTAAATTCAATGTTTTTCCTTTTTTGGGTATTATCAAAATTTAGTTTATATTTCTTATTAGAAAAAGAAAAGTATTATGTTAGTCATAAATTAGATAAAGAAGAATATAATTTATCTTTCATTGAAACTTTTAATATTGCATTTTTTAATACATTATTTTCTAAAAAAGAAATTATAAGTTTTATTTGGAATATAATTTTTTCAACTTTAGGTTTTTCTCATAAAAAACATATGTTTTTTTTCTCTGTCCAATTACTTATAATAGTTAATCTTTCACCAATTTTATTAAACGTATGTAAAGCAGTTTCAATGAGATATGTTGAATTAATAACATTTTTTTTCTTTTTAATATTGACAATTTATGTTTGTGCAGTTATAGCTTTTTATTTTTTAAGTAAAGATTACATAAAAGATTTAGAAGATAATTTAGAAAATGCTTGTGGATCTTTAATATATTGTTTTTTAACACATGTAAATTACGGATTAAGGACTGATGGTGGAATAGGAGAATTTATTGCTAAAGTAAGTTACTTAAATGATTCTAGTTATTTTATGGGAATGTTTTTTTTCCAATTAATGTTTTTTATTATTATTATTCTTATTCTTTTAGCAGTCATAGGAGGAACTATAATAGATAGTTTTTCTGAATTAACTAATAAACTCAGAGATAATGAAATAGATATGAAAAATGTTTGTTTCATTTGTAATGGAGATAGAAATTCTATTGAAAATAATGGAGAGAATTTTGACTTACATATTAAAGAAATTCATGATGTATGGACTTATGTTGATTATATGATTGCTTTAAAATTTGTTGACCCTCAAGAAACAAATGCCATTAATTCATTTGTAATTGAAAAACTTGGAGAAAAAAAAACTTCTTGGTTTCCTGCTTTTAATTATGATGAAGATGGAGATGAAGATGGAGGAGATGATAATGATGAAGATGAGGATTAAGCTATTTTACTTTTTTTATTTTTTTTATTTCAATATTTTTATTTTATTTTTTTTATAAAAAATAAATTTTCTTATTGATTTTTAATTATATTTTATTGAAAAAAGAGTGTAAAAATAATTGAATTAAAATGTTGTGGGGATTGGGGATTGGGGATTGGGGATTGGGGATTGGGGATTGGGCCCAATCCCCAATCCCCAATACCCAAACCCCCAACACCAAGAATACAAAATTTTAATTTAAATATTTTTTCACTCTTTTTTTAATAAAAAAAAAATA
>JAEEGL016072679.1_pt1 | contig 25734 bp, 20 predicted proteins | sample 9134231 | NCBI WGS metagenome assembly JAEEGL01 (sample SAMN16246548, study PRJNA631951) | gut metagenome | biome: gut microbiome; feature: rumen; material: fiber-attached | host: Bos | place: Iran: Karaj | collected 2018-10 | reverse complement strand
TGAGCTCGTTAGCTGCATCCTCATAGAATACTCCCTTACCATACATCTGCTCGATCATCTTACGAGGAGCCTTACCCTTACGGAATCCAGGAAGCTGAATCTTGTTCTTATTCTTCTCATACGCACTCTGCATAGCCTTCTCAAGCTGGTCTGCAGAAACTGTGATTTTAAGCTTAGCCATGCTCTTCTCGAGCTTTTCTACTGTTACGCTCATGTTACTATTGTTTCCTCCTAAAATATGTCTCTGCCCCATTTGGGCACAATCGCTTCAGATTATAACATAGTGATTTACAAATTTCCACACTTTTTTATTATAAATGTATGATATTCTCAATCTGTTATTTTTCTATTATCTCAGTACTCATCTGTGAGTTGGAATAACGTCTGTCTCCAGTGACATCTTCAGCAAACCATTTGGCAGGGTTATAATTTCTGGCAGCTTCTTCGGATGGAAACTCTACTTCAGCCAGAATTCTTCCCTCAAAAGGAGCCTTGAAAACATCAAGCTCTATCTTTATATCTCCCTTTTCCACTGCTTCTTTTACCTGACTGTCTCTATCAAGATACTCTTTAGTAAAAGCATCCTCGTTAAGGGGAATAAGGTATCTCTTTTTCCTGATCACATTTCCGTCAGCCTTCTGGGCTATATGCTCATAACCAGCCTTATCAAGGGGCATATTATACTCAACCTGACCGATGCCTTCTCCATGATTTTTCTCATCAAAGGGCGCTCCCTTATAGGTCATATAGTAGATGTCGTCTTCTCTTCTGACTCTGATAGCGGGATGCACATTAAGATATCCCTGCTCAATCTCATGATAAGGATATGCTCCCAGATCAAATGGAATTTCTTTTACTGTGAATTTCTTTTCTATTTCGATTCCCATAAAATATCCCTTCCGATTATTACTAGATCATTTCAAGATTACTATATCAATATACACTATTTTTCTGCATTCAAGCCATGATTTCAATCAGTCTGTGTGGTAAAATGGTTACAAAAAATTTTCATTTGAAGTAAAGGGGAAAAATATGGCAAATACAGCGATTTTTTTAGCAGATGGTTTCGAAGAAATTGAAGCTCTTACAGTTGTTGATCTTCTCAGAAGAGCTGGCATTAATATAACAACAGTTTCAATCATGGGTAGAAAAGAGGTAACAGGCTCCCACAACATTACTGTTCTGGCAGATGCTCTGCTTGAGGATGTGAACTTTGACAGCCTTGATATGCTGATCCTTCCAGGGGGAATGCCAGGAACAACCAATCTCGGCGCATGCAAGGAACTGACAGACAAGATCCTTGATTTTAATGAAAAGGGCAAGATGCTGTGCGCTATCTGTGCTGCACCAACAGTATTTGGTAAGCTCGGAATCTTAAAGGGTAAAAAAGCTTGCTGCTATCCAGGATGTGAAGTTGACCTTCTGGGCGCTGATGTTCAGACTACACCTGTTACTGAGGATGGACACTTTATCACAAGTCGTGGCATGGGTACTGCTATAGAGTTTGGTCTTGCAATCATCTGTCATTTCATGGATGGAAATGCAGCAAACAACATGGCTGCCAAGATCGTATACAAGCAATAACCGGTTATGCCAGCATTTTTCTGGTATCGCCTATAGCAGAAATGCCCAATTGAGTTGATTTTTGCGATTTCGATGGTTATACTATTAAAATGCGTTTAAAAGCTAAATAAAATAAAGGATTTTAAAATGTCTAATTCAAATATAGAAATATCACTACTAATCTCTGCTTATAATGCAGCAAATAGCCTAAGTTCTTGTTTGGAATCAGCTATCAATCAGGATTTTGATAACTATGAAGTTGTAGTTATCAATGATGGTTCTACTGACAATACCAATGAAATATGCTTGGAATATGCTGCCAAATCAGATAAAATACGCTATTTCTCTATCGAAAATGGTGGTGTATCCCATGCCAGGAATTTAGCTGTTGAAAAAAGCAAAGGCCGTTATATAGCCTTCTCTGATGCTGATGATGTATTTGCTCCGCAGTATCTTTCCTTTATGTACAAACTTATAAAAGAATATGATGCTAACATGGTTATTACCGATACATTCCGAGGCAAAAGAGATTTGAATTTTGAGCCTTTCTTTTCTGACGATACTCAGATTTTAGACTGGCCAACTCTTTTCCGAAAAAAGTTTCAAACTCACAGGCCTCAGCATCAGGTATATGGTAAACTCATCAAACGAGAAATTGTTGAAAGTGTCAAATTTCCAGAAGGTCATACAATTGAGGATTATTATGTTTTTCCTGAATACTGTTATGTGTCTCAGGAAATTGTTTATAACCCTTCCAAATTATATCTCTACTGTCTCAACAATACAGACAGCATAATGCGTACATCTGCAAAAAGTGAAGCTTTCCTGAAAGATCAGCTTTTAGCGCATAAACAATGGATGGTTTTTTTCGCCGACAAGGATATTGCGCTTAGTAACCGTTCTTGCAAGTCATATTTAGAAAAGCTCTTTTCTGCGTATGGTCTGGTAGAAAATGGACTTGTTGATTGTGATCGTGATTCCTTACTGGCATACATTAAAGCTGAATTGGATGCTACATATAGATACTTTTTTGATGAAGTTAAATCTTTGGAAACTATTTCGAAGGCAAGATTGTATTTCCTTATACGACCCAAATACTTTATTATGAAGCATAGTTTGCCTCTGGTTAAATACAGATACAAAGATTATTATCAGGTTTCTAATAATCCTGATCTAGGAGGCGAAGTATGAAATTAAACAGAACCAAGAATGCCGTCAGAAACTCTTTCTACGGCGGCATTAACTTTGTTTACACAACTATTGTTCCATTCATAATGCGAACTCTGATGCTGTACTATCTCGGAGTTGGTTATACCGGACTAAACGGTCTTTTTGCTTCAATCCTTCAGGTTCTCAATCTGACTGAGCTTGGTGTAGGCCAGGCTATGAACTATAGCATGTATCGAGCTATAGCTGATGATGACGATGACAGAATCTGCGCACTGATGAAGCTTTATAGAAAGTATTACAGAATCATCGGATGTGTCATTGCAGTTATTGGCCTTATTATTCTTCCATTTGTTCCAAAGCTTATCAAAGGAAGTGTTCCTGAAGGTATTAATATCTTTATATTGTACCTTTTGAATCTGCTTACTACAGTTTGCAGCTATTTCCTTTTTGCTTACAGAAACTGTCTGGTTGCTTCTTTTCAGAGAACTGACATAACCAGTAAGGTTACTATGAGCGTTAACACAACTACATATATTCTTCAGGCAATAGTACTGGTACTTTTCAGGAACTATTACATGTATTTGATTCTGTCTCTGATATCTCAGCTGATGATCAATATCTGTACAGCTTATATCACAACTAAGATGTTTCCAGATTATCATCCTAGAGGAGAGCTGTCTGTAGACAATATCAAAGCCATCAACCGCAGAGTAAGGGATGTTTTCACTTCCAAATTCTCAGCAGTTGTCATGAAGTCTGTTGACCCTATTGTAGTATCAGCTTTTCTCGGCCTTAGCACTTTGACAATGTACCAGAACTACAACTATATAGTTGGATCTCTTGCATCACTTCTTTCCGTTGTATTATCTGCTGTTATGGCCGGCTTTGGAAATAGTCTTCTTACAGAAACTATCGAGAAGAATGTACGTGATTTAAAGAAATTCACCATGTTTATAATGTGGGCCGTTATAATGTTCGCATCTTGTCTTCTCATTGACTTCCAGCCATTTATGGATATCTGGGTTGGTAAAGAATTAGAGTTTGGCTTTGGTGTTGTTATCTGTTTCTGCATCTACTATTTTTCCGGTGCTTTATGCAGACTACTTAATATGTACAAGGATGCTTCAGGTATTTGGTCACAGGATAAATACAGACCTTTAGTGTCAGCGATTTCAAACCTTTCGCTTAATCTTCTTACGGTACAGTACTTCGGTATCTATGGCATTATTTTATCAACTGTATTCGCCAGACTGGTTGTAGAAATTCCTTGGGTCTGCGTAAACTTATACAAATATGTATTTAAGAGTGAATCCTTTATAAATTACACCAAACGATTACCTTTTTATGCTGCTGATGTGACCATGATATGCTTCATCACATGGCTTATTGGTAAGAACATTGATTTTGCTTCTCCATGGTTCACATTTATTCTAAGAGGAATAGTCGGTGTTGTCGTATCAAATATCCTTATCTTCATCACTTTTAGGAAGCTTCCAGAGTATTCTGATTGTAAAGAACTGTTCTTCAAGCTTGTCAATAAGGGTATGAAACGAATCAAGAAATAAAAATATCCACCCTGCAATTTGTTATTACAAATGCAAGGTGGATTTTTTATGCTCATTATTTTATCTGAAATCAAATACGTTCTTGTGAGAAGACCAGTCGATCTCTCCGCCAATAGCTCCAACATTATACATTGCGATTACAATATCTGGCTGAGTCTCCTTGATATATGCCTCAATACTTCCATTGAAATATCTTGGATCTATTGAATCAATACGCTTTTCGCATATAGCAAGTGGTGAGATCACGCAGTTACCAAAGGATTCATGTATTATAAGAATCTTTTTATCATCAACATCCAGCAGATTATCTATCTGTATAAGAGGCTGATTAGTGTAATTACATGCGCCATAGGCATCCAGATTGTAATAATCTTTTTCTTTTATCTTATCCATATCATAAAAGATAGAGTAATCACCAATCTCATCCATTTCTATAGCTGGAATCACATAGTGGAATTTGGTCTCATACTTAGGATAGATAAGAGCTACGTCATCAGGTGTAGTGCGGGACAAAGTAACCTTTTTGCCCTGAGAGCCAAGAAACCACTCAGGATATATCACTTCCTCGAACTTATCTGCATCCAAAAGGTTCGTATCTGCATTAAATCCATACTGCTCATTACAGTATTCAAGAACCTTCTGAGCGCCCCAGCATCCGGTTGAAATCTTCCAGTGATGGTCTGTCCTGTAGAACAGGTCATGATTATGGAAGCCCGCTTTAACTACTTCTTCCCTAAGGTCGTATACATCAACGCCGCCCTCGACAGCACCAGCGATCAGCCTATCAGCATTCTGATTGGAGAAATCAACATATCCGGATATATCTGTATCATCATGATCACTTACCTTACCAGGTGCCTGAACATAGAGAAAATCAATTCCCTGACCTTCAACAAAATCCTTAAATGAAATAAGTGAATCAATCCACTCATCAATTTCTCTTTCTTCCTTAAACTCAGCCAGATAACCATCAGGAAGCTCAGAGATACCATTGTATTCGCTAAAAGAAACAAAGTTCCAGTTGATGATACCATCGTAGCCATGTGCAAGCTCAACAGCCTTATCATAACCAACAAGGTACTTACTCACAAATGGGCTAAGCTTATTCTCTGCCTTAGTGACGAGTTCACTATATTTCTCAATGGCATTTTTTTGCTTAACATCCTTTTCCTCGATGTTCTCGAAAGGATATAGCTCTTTCCAGTTAATAGCCTTTTTGGTGTAGGCACTCTCGGCGCCATCATCTTCATTATTATTTAGAATATCGTTACCTGCAAAGAGCATTTTGGTAAAGCCATTATTGACATGCAGCTTATCTACCAGAACAAGCTGAGTGAACATTACCAGAAGTGCAGTAATGAAGGTAACTATCATGAAAGTCAAACATGCGCCGACAACGAACTTGTCGGCCTTGGATACTTTTTTGTCCATCATTCCTCTCCCCCAATATCAGAAATTAAAGTAAATAAACGGATTGTAGGTTGAGCTTATCATCTTGAGCACAGAGATCACGAAAATAAGCAGCACCCAGATGGACTCTATCCATGCTATCTTTTTATTCTGTATATATTCAATGAACTTCTTGAACAGTGGCGTTGCTCCAAACATTGCTATTATCAGTACCACAAAGGTATTCCTGATATAGTCTGCAACAGCGGCATTGTAAAATCCATTTGCACCGATACCGATCATGTTGCCCATATATTCAAGGGCGCTTCCGATATCCTTGGCTCTAAAGATTACCCATGCGAAGTTGACGATGATCATAGTGTACAACCAGGACAAAATACTCATGCCAACTGACTTTTCGCCCTTCTGGCTAGTAAATAAGTTCTTTTCAGCAAGAAGGATAACGAAGTACAGAAGTCCCCAGGCAATGAATGTCCAGTTTGCTCCATGCCAGATACCTGTAAGGAGCCAGACTACAAAAAGATTAAATGTCCATCTCTTCTTATTGACTCTGTTTCCGCCAAGTGGAATGTAAACGTAATCACGGAACCATGAGCTGAGGGAGATATGCCATCTGCGCCAGAACTCAGTTACACTTCTGGATATATAAGGATAATTGAAGTTCTCTGTGAAATGGAAACCAAACATTCTGCCAAGACCTATGGCCATGTCTGAATATCCTGAGAAATCAAAGTAAATCTGAAGTGTATAGCATATAGCGCCAAGCCATGCCATTCCAACAGATCTGTTGCCCAGATAATCAAATACATTATCAGCCACCTGAGCCACATAATTGGCCAGTAGAACCTTCTTGGACACACCGTATATAAATCTCTTCATACCGATGACAATGTCCTCATAATTGGAAGTACGATCAGAAATTTCTTCTGCAACCTGGTTGTATCTTACGATAGGTCCGGCTACAAGCTGAGGGAAAAGAGCTACATAGAGCGCAAGCTTGGTCACACTCTTCTGCACGTCTGTCTTCTTGTAGTAAACATCAAACAGGTAAGACATCATCTGGAATGTAAAAAAGGAAATTCCGATAGGAAGCTCTATGCCGACGTTTATGTCCTTGTGAATAAGCAGTCCTACCTGAGAAGCTGCAAACCCAAGATACTTAAACACGAACATTACTGCTACATGATAGATAATTGCCATTGTAAGGAAAAGCTTGGCTTTATCTCTTTTACCATCTATCTGAAGACCAAATATCCACGTGATAACTATGGAAATCATCATTAGAAATACAAATACAGGCTCTCCCCACGCATAGAAGCCTAAACTTGCCAGTAAAAGAAATCCATTTTTAAATCCCTGACTCTTAATCCAAGGGTTATAGTAACCAATCAGTACGATCGGCAGAAATAGAAATATAAAAATTGTCGATGAAAAAACCATACCCCGCCCCACAAATACTTCTTTTAATTATTTACTGAATATCTTTTTAACATTCTCATAGCTTGCTACATCACCAATGTCATATCTCTTACCAGGCATAACAAAGGCGTGCATTGTCTTCTGTGAGCTAAGCCAGGCAGCAAAACTTCCTGGAGCATCATAGCCACAGCCTGCATCCAGAGCCTCCTGAATGCGTGAAAGATCCTCAGCCTTGTAGAAATAGAAAGGTGGAACAGCATGATTCCCCTTAGGCTCAGCAGGCTTCTCTTCATAAGAAGTGATCTTTCCATCCTCATTCATAGTAATAACTGCAGTCTTTCTGAGAGCTTCAAGTCTGTCCTCAGGATGACACATAACACATGATGTATCCTTATCCTTGGCAAACTCTACAAAGTTTTTAAGAGAAAAATCCAGAAGATTATCCCCTGCCATAACGATGCAGTCGTCAGTGATATTCGCCTTATCTACTGCAAGCTGTATATCTTTTACTGCGCCAAGTCTAGTCTCATTGCTGGTAGTACCATCATCAATGATAGTGATATTACCACTTCTATCCTTGGCCCAATCTTCAAATATCTGCGCAAATTTGTGGTTAGATACAACTACAAATTCATCGATCATTGGCTCAATATCATCGATGAGCCAATCCAAAATTGCCTTGTCTCCTACCTTGAGCAAAGGCTTAGGAAAATTCTCTGTAAGAGGATATAACCTTGTGGCATATCCTGCTGCCAAAATCACACACTTCATAAATTTACACCATCCGAAACATCACAAATATATGAGGAATACTTACCTTCAAGATTAGGGTATTCCTTGAGATAGAGCTCACCAACGTGTCTCTCGATCTCTTCAGCCTTATCAGGCTCAATAAGCGCCATACAACAGCCCTTAAATCCAGCGCCGCTGAATCTTCCGCCATAAATACCATCTGTACCAGTCATGATATTGTAAAGGGAAATCAGCTCAGGGCATCCACACTCATAGTTAACTACTGAACTCTTACCACTTGCAAATACGAGATTACCATACTCATCAAGATTGCCATTTCTCCAAGCCTTGGCACCAACCTCAGCTCTTTCTATCTCTGTAAAGAAATGCTCGGCTCTTCTGCGAAATCTCTCAGGAAGTCTGTCCTTGTAAGTGTCGTATACATCTCTTGGAACATCTCTAAGTCTTGTATCAGCAAACTTGCCATAAGGAAGTCCGGCATAGGACAAAAGACTATATGCTGCTGCCTTACACTCATCCTGTCTTAAGTTATAATCACTGTTAGCAAGTGATCTCTCAAGACCACTAAAGAAGATAGCAACCTTAAAAGGCTTCATATCTGCACTTCTAGGAATAAGCTCATAGCTGTCATCTGCACAGTCAAGATACAGAAGATGATTCTTCTTGCAGAGTACCTCGCAGGACTGATCAAGCTTACCGCAGTTAACTCCAACATATTTATTCTCAGCAGCTTTAGCCATCATGATAGTGTCCCACTGATCCAATGTAATATTGTTAACCTTGGCAAGAGCTGACAAAAACGCGATAATAACTGCTGCTGAAGAGCTAAGACCTCCTATAGGAAGTGATCCCTCGATAACTGCTGACAATCCAACTCTCAGAGGATACTTCTCAGAAAGCTCCTTGGCTGCTCCTCTAAGATGGTCAGCCCAATCTCCAACCTTCTCATCAGGAATGGACATTACATGGAACTGCGCTCTCTTTGGAAAGTCTACAGACTGAACCTCTACTACACCATTCATCTTTGCTGAGTAAGCAATATGAATACCCTTATCTATGGCAAAGCCATTTATCTTACCATACTGGTGGTCAATATGCGCTCCAAGTGGTGAAATCCTGTAAGGGCAAAAGGATATGCCTTCAGGATCCTTATGATAAAACTGATTGTAAACCTCAATACACTTCATGCTATTATGCTTCCCCAAATACTTCCTTAAATTTTCCCTTTAGCTATCCTCTTGATAGTGCCCAGGAATATAGTTAGCTTTCTCTTAAAAGAAACTCCCTCAGCCGCATGAGCTACCTTTTTCAAAGAAGAGATCGTATAAGCAGGTGATGCTTTAAGCATAACCTTGAGTGCCATACATTTCTCAAGCATTGTAGCTTTTCTCTCATACTGGAATTTCTGAATCTTCTTGAAATCCACAAGCTCTTTACTGTAATCGCTTGCTGTTATATAGCCTGCAGAAACAGCTTTATGGAAGAGTTCCTCACCGATACCTGATCTGGTGAAGATAATATTTCTGCCATCGCCCTCTGTAAAATCAGGAGTACCATCAGCCTTGGCATACCAGGCATCTCCGCAGGAAATATCTGCCGGTTCACCTGTTCCATTCATACAGAACTTACAGGACTTTCTGATGTCTCTTCCCAGAATCTTGCCCCATGAATCATCATAAGTCATCTGAGTCTTCGCTCCGCTCTTATTAACAGCTGTAGCAAATCCAGGCCAGCCATCGCCTCTGTAGCGAAGATCTACACATTCCTCAGGCTTACAGCTAAGCTCACTAAGGAGCTTCATCTGTGCATTCTCACTTGGTGCACCTGCGCAGAAGAATGATATTGTACATAAAAATCTTGAAGCAAACTCAGGATCAACCTTGAAATAATTGATAAGAGCAAGCACGTCACATGGCTTACCAATGTAGATATATTTCTTTCCCTCTTCTGGGAGCGTGAATATATCAGCAAGTGGCATAGACTGTGAGTATCTCGAGCCGCATCTTTCCACAACCTCTTTTGCAGAAGTACTACAGTAGGTTCTGGTTCTCCAAGGCTTATCTATGTCTTTGCCCGTATGGATAACTCCATCTATAAGCTTCTCATCGAGAAGATAAGAAGCTAGTGCTGTGATAACACCGCCGCTTGAAGCCATGTGTCTGACTTCCTGATCGTTGGAGTAGCCGACATACACCTTCTCAAAGTTTCCCCATTCAGGCTGTATCTCGTATGCTGAACCTGAAATAGGACATACCTTGTCAAGGAAATCGGTCTTGTCTTCCTTCATCACAGGTTGTAACAACCCATCTTTAAATTGAAGCTCAGCATATCCCTTTCCCTGACAAAGGCCACATGCTGAGCAATATTCACTGTATCTATTACATTTACCACTCATAATTCAAATTGCCTTAAATACTTCCTTCAGATCTTCAGTCAGCATTTCAAGCTTACCTGAAACTACTTCCCTGGATCTGATAGCGCTTTCTTCAAGTTCCTTATAATTCTGGATCCATTCTATAGTCTGATCTACTGCTGCCTTGGTATCAAGCTCCTTGACATCCAGAACATAGTCATAACCAATATTGCTATACAAGCCGCGGAACTTTCTACTATAGGCGACAGGTATTGTAGCTACCCCCGAAGATACTCCCGCTACTGTAGCATGCATTCTGGCTGCTATCAGAACGCTCATTGCAGAAATGTAATTCTTGGCAGTAATAGGACTATCTATACCTTCTATAACATGAGTATCCGGATACATTTCATGAAGCTTCTTGCATATCTCATAGTCGTTCTCTCCGCTTCCATCAGCTGTTCCAACATGAGGTAAAAGATATACATCATATCCGCCATCACTGGTAAGCTTCTCTACTATATTCTTGAGATACTCTTTGTAGTCAATTGTAAGACCAAACTGGTTATTGCCTGTATACCCGCCAGCCCAAAGAAGTCCTGATGGATTGATGGCAACCTTTATCCTGCCATTATCCGCAAGCTCCTGTCTGGTATACGGAAGACCAAAGGCAACATCAGTAACAACCTTAACTTCCTTGTTGCACATTGCCTTAAGAATCTCTGCAGACTTCTGATCTCTTGAATAAACTTTATAAGCTCTGTTGATCAGCTTAGTAGCCCAGTTCTTGGCCCACTTCTTGGAATATGGACCATAAGTCTGAGGTCCTAAGATAAATCTGTCACTATTCTTCTCTGCAACTGTCTTTAAAAGATTGGTCTTAATATATCTTGATGCACCATAGATATCAGAAAAGCTGTCCCCAAGTGTAAAATCAAAAATCACATCAGCTTCTCTAAAAGCTTTTTTAAGTTGTTTCCAGAATGAGATTTGCTTAGGATGTACTCTAATGACATCATAACTAGTTATGACGTCATTACAGTCATATTTCTTATCAGAATAGCTGATAGCCGTAATATCTATAGTTGCCCCGAGATCACGACCAAGCTGCTCCAGAATATTCAAAAATGATAAAGTTAAAGCGACACAGCCCAAATTATCGTTATCAATCTCAAGACCAATAATCGATACGTTATACTCTTTTTTCATTAATAAGACATCTCCCCAAGAGATGATTTAATGCCATCCACATAGGAAAGCATACGATCATCGTGAACTTCATTTCTATCGTACAGAACAAACTGATCCCATTTTCTCTTGATGTAATCAGGACGGCTGACATTTCCCCTGTTAAACTTTGCCTTGCAGTCTTCCTCTGATTTACCATAGTAGTGGTTTATTCTGATGTAGTCATAGGTATTGTTCGGATAATCATTCCAAGGAGAATTGATTTCTATACCCTTTTCGTTAAGCTGCTTAAGATCCCCGTTACGCAAATAAGCAAAATGAGGACTAGTAAGACAGCCCTTTATAAGACGAGGGTTTGCAATAAATTTGAGCAGTCTGTTTGTTGTAGAATCATACTCTGCTCTATTAAGATAGTTCTCGATAACAAGTCCATCTGGTCTTGTTTTGTGTCCTGAAGATCCAAATACAAGCCAGTTGATTGACAAAACTGCCATATTGGCGAAATGAGAAAATCTCTCATCAAGTACATCCACAAGACTCTTGCTGCTATCAGTAGGAACCACGAATTCATCAAGATCGATAAATCCTACATACTTGGTATCCTTTCTGCACTTCTTAAGTCCGGCGTAGTACATATCGAGCTGTTTTCCTTTACCAGGGAAAACTTCATATTCTACAATACCTTGCTCAATATATTTTTGCAACAAGTCCCTGGTATTATCAGTACTGCCATTATCAAAAATATAAAACTTATCTACTCCAACTAATCTGTGATACTCTATCCACTCCTCTATGTACCTTGATTCGTTTAAAACGCAGGCCACAAAGGATAAATTGTACTTATACTTTTTATCATGAAATGAAGCTAATTCCTTTTTAACAAGTACCTTATCAAGAGTATGCTCAAATACAAAATCCACTACTCCGCATATCAGAAGAATTGGAGAAAGAACTATGTACAATACTTTTCTGATATTTCTGTTGTCTATTTTTCTAAAAAGCTCAAAGTAGATTTTGTAATCGTACTTCCTAATTAACTCCATCATTTTCTATCGATTCCCCTTCAACACTAACATCTGTTGCCTTCTTTTTGCCAGGAACATTTCCCTTAAGGCTGATATATTCCTCTGTATAAGCAGTAATATATTTACTTCTTTTAGCGAAGAACGAATTCATTCTGGTAATTTCTGAATCTACAAAATTCACATCATTTGCTGTATATCGCTGAAGTGTGGTTACAAGTGCATCTCCGATTGAATCAGATATACCAGTAAGAATCTCTGTTGCACGCTCATTTGTAAGCTTATTCTCAACAATATCATTCATCTTATCAGTAAATGCCTTGCAGAAAGTATCACTCTTAAGAAGTGATGTAAAGAACGCATTATCTCTAATACCAGGTGTAAGATATGTATTCATTACAACAGTTGAATAATCTCCGGCAACATGCGCATCTAAAAAGCTCTTAGGATTAGAAAGGCAGCTGTCTACGTCACTAAGTGCCCAACGCCATTTTCCATCGCTGAACTGGCCATCACCAGTACTCAGAGTTTTGAATACAACTGCATTGTCGTAGACACCATTATATGAGTTGGCAATGAAAAGGTTGACACACATATACTCTATGTAGTTATCAATGTCCATCATTGTCTGGAGCTCTTTGTAGTTAGCAGAATCAGAAAAATCTGTGCTTACTACATAATTGTAAAACTCAGTATATTCATGAGGTACATTGTAATCTGAAGTTACAGCTACAACATCCTCTGTAATTCCAAGATTGTCCTTAAAGTACTTGGAGTCATAATTTGTAGCAATAGCATACTCGCCCCAATACTCACCATTGATAAATACGATACATGGCTGATAATCAACAGTAATAACTGAAGTATCTTCCACCATACCATTCACAAGTAAAGGTCTGAGCTTAGCACTTGTTGTACCACCGTTAGATAATAGGTGCAGAGCATTTGATGCTCTGTTAAGGTACTTATCTATAGATGTAAATCTTGGATAAGTCTCGCTTGTCTTAATCTCGAAAGATTTCTGTGAGGCAGCGCGGTGACCATCATTGAAGATAGAGATACTAGCTGTACTTGAAAAGGTCTTGTCCTTACAAGCTTCAAAGAACTCTACCTGAGCCTCTGCCTTAAGACCGTCAAGGTAATTGGCATGAGATTCATCATTCTGAATAAATCCTGTATAAAAGCTCTTTCCAGGAACATACATTCCATGATCAAATCCAAACATCTCTACAGGATCTACCTCTATAGATACAACAGGAAGACCAACATAATCTGAGTCACTTCCAAAGCCAATGAAATATGAAGCTGTCTTACTATATAAAACCTCATCGTTCTTGACTGCAATTGCATTTACTACAGTACCCATGTCAATCTTTTCAGGGGCAAATGAAGTATAAGTGTAATCATCTCCATCACTTGTAGCATAAACATAGCTTTTACCGTTTGGTCTTGAGATTCCAATCTTGGAAGTATACTCTTTGGACTCAACAGTAGGTATTGTACCATCTAGTGTGTAATACACTTTGCATCCCTCGGGAGCGCTTATCTCAAGTTCAAAAGCATTGTCATAAAAACCACTTGGTACTGAAAATACAAGTCCGTCCTTGGTGACTGTTTCGCAACCATCATTGCTGTCGCCCATGGTAGATTTAATATAGCCAACTTCATAGCTGCCATCTGTAAGGCATCCATAGCTTGTGTTCTTGGCAATAGTATCAAAATAAATAGCTCTTACCATATTGCCATCAGCATCATAGAGAGTAATTACATTGTTATCGCCCTCACTGTAATCGTACCAGGTCTCTACTACGTAAAAAGACTTAGCTTCAAGCTTGGTATCCTTATCGATAGTAGTTGTTTTTTCTCCTGTAACTACTGTGTAATCACTGATGTCGACAACCTTGTTACTGCTGTTATATAGCTCAACCTTACCATTACTACTTACCTCGTTGATGAACAGCTTGCCCTCAACACTAACTATAATAGGGTCTTCTGCCTTTTCAACCGAAGTAGCTTCTGTTCCATTCTCTACAAGTTCTTCCTGAACTATTCTTTCCTGTCTTTTGGAAATCTTGATCAAAGCAAAAAGAGCTACAATAGCCAGAATAGTAATAAGCGCAACGATAATATCGCGCTTTTTCAGTTCACCAAAAAACTTCTTAATCATGTACTACCTTCTTTCAATACTTCTTTCATTACTTCTTTTGTAAAAAATATGTCTAATCAAAACATATAGTAAACAGCCTATAAGACCGCCACTAACATTAGTAACAAGATCAGTGATCTCGGATGTACCTGTCTTGGTAAAATACTGCATTATCTCTATAGACAGGCTTGCAATCAAACTATAAAAAAACGTCATTACAAATCTTCGGACATTATTCTCCATGGCACTTGCCAAAAGAAATCCCCATGGAACAAAGAAAACCACATTTAAAAAGCTGTAGACAAGCTGCTTTTCATCTACTGTGCCATCCCACTTTCTAAAGCCAAAATACAGCCAGGTGTTGATTCTGGATTTATCTACTCCAATTCTCCTGTAAACCGTAATCTGGAAAATAAAACAGGCATATACTGCAAGTAGCAGTATTGCTCTCTTCTTATAATGTGCGATCTGGTTACCAGATAGCTTCTCATAAAGCTTCATAATCACGAACAGCACCGCTACTGAAGCAACGCTCATCTCTACAAAAAGAAATATCGATGCTCCATCCATCTGCTGCTGAACCAGCCTCATAAAATAGCTAAAATAAAATCCGAGTTTGTTCATTTATATAGCCTGCCTTAAATACTTGCTCTTCTTATGTCTGGCCTCGTAAACTGACACATCACTTGCATGACATACAAATAGAGCAATTATCAAGTAACAATACTTGAGAGTTCCAATAGAATCTACAAAATATAAACTAACTACATACAACACGGTACACAGAAGAAAACTCTTAATATAAATGTCTTCTCTGTTTCGTAACATCTTTTTGACCATAATATATATGGTATATCCAAAAAACAGGATAATTGAAACCATTCCAGGATATGCATATCTTACATATTCAGCTATGTAGAAATTATCAAGTGATTCCAATACTCTACCATTTATCTTGGTAGAAAATCTTCTCTTTCTACCGATTCCAACCAGCGGATTAAGCCAGTCAACATCGAATACATCCCACAAAGCATCTCTATAATCTGAACTGTCCTTGATGATCTTGGTAGCTCCATAGTTAAGCGACAGCTCAGTTCCCAGAATCTCATCTATAATACTGGTAAACTGAAGCATAAAGTAGTTACCAACCGGAGTTCCTGAGGTTGCAAAGACAAAAATAACCATCAGGAAGAACCCTGTTATACCGATCATAAGCGTTTTCTTTTTCTCTTCCTTGGCAGATAGAAGAAAGATGCCAGGAATATTGAGAAGGAAAACCGCCAGAGCTGATCTTGATCCTGTGAAAATAATATTGATGAAAAGAAGAATGAACAAAACAGGTCTATGGAACAGGTATATCTTGTTCTTCTTCATATCAAGCGAAGCAAGGGTTACTCCAATATTCAGCAGAATTCCATAAGCGATGGAGTGACTGGCTGGCCCCATGATTCTGTACTGACCGCCTCTTACAAAGCTTCCTCCTACAACGCCATCAAGTGTCTGTAAAATCTTAAAAAATGAATCTCCCTTTATATACTCTGCAATCCCCATAAACACAAGGAAGTAATAGCATCCGATCATAACTGCTATGCTCTTCTGTACTCCTATTGATTCCTTAACAATGTATATGGTCAGAAACATCGTATAAAACTCTACGAATGGATTCAAAAAAGCCTTAACGTCCACTCTAAAAGCTGCTGTATAGCACAGAACAAATAAATACGGTATTAACGCAATAAATAGCCTACTATATTTAATCGTGTCCAGAAAATTGTATAGCTTATCGCGATCACTACAAATTACGACCATCAAAACTACGATCATAATTCTGATAAATGACATATCAAATCCTGGAAGAGGTATACCAAAGTACTGCGGAACTACTATTGTAGAAATGATAAACATAACAGCCAGTACCTTTAACAGCCCAGGATCCTTATCTTTTATGTACTTACTATTAGAAATATTACTCATTTAAAATACCTTACTGCTTAACCGCCATATATAACTCAACGGGTATTGCTCTCTTTTTGTGATAGCAGCTGCTATATCTGATAGCCAATGGAAAGACATAAAACAGCTTCTTGTCTCTTAATAGCTTCATGCGAAGCTTAGTCGCTCTAATATGCTTATCCAAAAGCCTTGTATAGCTCTCAGGACAATTCATGTCCTTGGCATACTGACGAGTTGCTTCATGACTCTTCTCAAGCTTATCAACATAGTCGATCCTCTTGTTCATATCACGCATCTTGCCCAAAGAAACATTGCCGGAATGAACTCTCCTGTTCAATGATCTGAAGTGATAGAAATAAAGTCCCTTTCGCACAAGTGCAAGCTTCCACACAAACTCATCATGTGCCCAATCCTTGAACCAGTATGGAACAATTGAATCCCAGAACTCTTTTCTGACACACATGGTACAACCCTGACAGCCAATAAAGATGTTCTCGGAATTGAAATCCAAAAATTCCAATGATTCATCATTCTTAAACTTGGCAAGTTCCCAGGCTGGAACAGATAATGCATCATCTGAAACTGAGAAAGGTTCAAACTCAGAACCCATCACGAGTATCTCGGAATTACTGTCCATCTGTCGCGCCATCTTCTCAACTCTGTCCTGTACCCATATATCATCCTGATCACAAAAGAAAATGTACTCACCCTTTGCTCTGCAGGCTGCATGGAAAAAGTTGGAAGCATATCCAAGGTTTTCTTCATTAACAAAAATGTTCCAGTTAGTTAAACCCTGTTTGGAAATATAATCCTTAACAACACTGACTGTAGAATCCGTTGATCTGTCATCGCAGATTATCACTTCATCCACAGCAAGTGTCTGATTCTTAATGGATTCAAGCTGTTCAATTATCGTATTCTCACCATTATAGGTGCATACAACTACTGAAAATCTCATTTTGGATTCCATCTTTAGTTCTCTTTATAGTTTCTAAATACATAATCTCTGGACTTAGGTGAGATTCCGTTGTATACGATACCAATAATATCTGCGCTAAGTTCCTCAAGTCTCTGAACGATAAGCTTTGTTCTAACAAACTTAGTAAGTCCTTCTCTTACAACAATGATGTAGTATGCATCTGTTCTGCTAAGAGAAAGGGCTTCTGAAAACAGTCTGAGAGATGTCATATCGATAACGATCTCATCATATTCTTCCTTCATTTCCTCAATGAGGTCATACCACTTCTGAGTTGAAAGAAGCTCTGCTCTATTCTTGAAGCCTTCACTTGCATAAATTGCATCAAAGGAATCTTTTATCTTAACGATAGGTGCCTTATGATCTGATCCTGAAAGGTAATCAGCAAGTCCCTTTCTATCCTTGTTAGGAACAATCTGTCTGAGCTTGGAATCTCTCATATCTGCATCAATGAGCAGAACCTTTTTACCAATCATAGAGAAAGACTTGGCGATGTTATATGCGCTAACACTCTTACCCTCTGAGTTGTCTGCACTGGTTACAACATATACAGGACACTTCTTCTCTTCACGACTCCACATAAGATTTGAACGAATGTTGTTATAGGCTTCCTTGTGTGAGAAAGAGCTATCGTCCTTGAGGATGATATTTTCAAATTTGTTTTCGTTGTTCTTGTCTACATCCAGCTCTGGAACCTTACCAATTACAGGAATGCGGAAAAGATCTTCTACTTCATATACTCTTCTGATAGTTGTATCTGTAAGACCTTTAAAGAAGAAGAACATGAATGCCAAAAGAAGTCCAACTACAAAACCGATAATGATGATCTGTGATACACCAAGTGATGAAGATGGTGCTGTAGGAAGCTCAGCAGCATCGAATACTCTGAATCCACCAGCCTTAACAATGCTAGGAACAATATTTGGTGCCAGTTCACTGATAGCGTTAGCTACAGTAAGTGCATTGACAGGATCAGAATCACTAACATATACAATGAAGATCGCTGTATCTGATACATTTCTAAAAGAGATCATTCTCTGAAGTTTCTCAACAGTATAGCCTGGAAGCTGTATCTGATCTGCTACTACTGAAAGAAATACAGAGCTCTTTAATACCTGAACATAAGATGTTACCAGCTTGTTAGCCTGTGAAATCTCACCAGTAGACTGATTTACTCCGGAATCAGTAATATTGTCCGGATTGGAATATACATAGAATGAGACGTCAGCTGTATAAGACCTATACGTAAATCTATTACCTATAACCCCTGCAATCAAGGCAACCAATACGCCTGTCACAATAATGTATACCAAGTTTTTCTTGATAGTTGTCAAAATTTTTTCGATGTGGAAATTTTCCAAAATAGTGTTGAACATAATACCCTTACTTACTCCTTTTTTCCCTTATATAGCTAAATATTCTGGTACGCAGAATATACTCTATCAAACAAAGCGACAAACCTACGATCACATAGATCAGAAATGTTATTCCATGTGTATCAAGTAAAACCGGCTTCTCAGTCAGTCTCTCTATATCGAGATTGTTCTTCTTAATAATAAAGAACGAAACAACCTTGTATGCCAGAAAGTGCAAACACATGATGTCCAGAGAAGCTTTTCCACATAATGCCAGGAACTTGCTGTTCTCTACAAATGACATCTTGGATAGTGTAAATATCGCGATCATACCACACAGGATTCCCGGTATATCAAGACCATATGTCTCTTTGGCAAGACCTCCAAAGAAAATAAAGCCTGTTGCTGTTATCGCTGATCCACACACCAGGAAAACTGGTATCTTGTGCTTATCAATAAACTTATCAACCTCATATTCCCTAACCAGAACTCCTAAAAAGAACATGTAGAAATCTCTGAAAATCCTGGGAATATTGTAATAATTCGGAATCGGAACTACCTTACCTGTAACAGCCATTATCACGATTATTACAAAAAGGATAAGATATCTTTTATTCCTGTCCTCTATCTTGCGAAGCGAATACTCAAGCAGGATATAAATACATACCATTAAAAGCAGAGCTCGCAAGAACCACATTGCTCCATTTAGTCCTGATTCCATGTGCATAAGGAAAACCAGAACGAATCTGACTGCATAGTCCTTGAAGCTATAAAGCTCTTCAGAGGTAAGATGTAATTTAACAAAAACATTATGGAAAAGCCAAAAGAACAGACTAAACCCAACAAACGGAATATAATACGCCTTGAATTTCTTGATTATTGAGGAAACTGGTGACAGGGAATACTTATGATTATAAAGATACCCATTAACAAAGAAAAAGCATGGAAGTGCCATATATGAGAGCAGATTCATAGCTCTGGCATATTCAGACTCAACCTTAGTGCTATTATTCATCATTGAATGCGCAAACATCACCATTAATATTGCTATCCCCTTCATGGCGTCTATATATCGCATTCTGTTTGGTTCATTCTTCCCCATTGATTGCCCCCGCAAAACCAAAGATTTATTCAGTTAACTAATATAACACATTAGCATATACAAAAACAATCATATATAATGTTAGTTTTGTTACTTAATCTAGAAAATCTTTACGACTATAATATTTGTGACTTATAATAATGAAGTTAATTTTTTTTATGAAAAAGGGGATATTAGAATGTCCAAGAAGGATACGCTGATCAAATTTATTACAGATGGGGATTTTCGCTGGGTATACCTTGGCCGTAAGAGCTTTTTTAACTATATGCCAGATGAAGAATTCCTTAGAAAAAAATATAAGCACCAGCTTCATAAGGATCTGAATCTCGATGATCCCAAGGATTTCAATGAAAAGATACAGTGGCTCAAACTCTACAACAGAAATCCAGAGTATGTTCAGATGGTTGATAAGGTTACTGTTAAGGACTATATAGCTGAGAGAATCGGTGCCGATCACATCATCCCTACTCTTGGTGTATATGACAAATATGAAGATATAGATTTTGATGTTCTTCCTGATCAGTTCGTTATCAAATGTACTCACGACAGCGCTAGTACCTTTGTATGCTCTGACAAAAAGACCTTTGATTTCAAGAAGGCTGAGAAAAAGATAAAGAGCAGCCTCAAGACCAATTACGCCATGTTAGGCAGAGAATGGCCTTACTACTCAGTTAAACCGAGGATAATTGTTGAGAAGTTTATGGTAGATGAAAGTGGTACAGAGCTTAAGGATTATAAGTTCTTCTGTTTTGATGGAAAGGTAAAATGCTTCAGCGTAGATTTCAACCGCTTTACCAATCACAGAGCTAACTACTATACTCCAGATTTTGAGCTTCTTACTCTTGGCAAAAAGCTTTGCCCTCCAGATCCTAACCAGAAGCTTGATAAGCCTCAGCATCTTGATGAGATGATTCGCATAGCAGAACAGCTCTCAGCAGGCGTACCTTTCCTTCGTGTTGATCTTTACAATATAAATGGTCAGATATATTTTGGTGAATTGACTCTTTTCCCAGCATCCGGTTTTAGTCCTTTTGTGACAGATGAATGGGATCGCACTATGGGAGACTGGCTTACACTCCCAGCAAAAACTCCGCAGAATTAACTGCGGAGTTTTCTTTTTATTTCTATATTTTAATTTCTATATTCTTATTTAGATATCTTTTCCCACTGAGCATAGAGAATATATCTAACATTCTTGGAGGCTGGAGTCTTGGTTATTGTCTCCTTATCGGAATAGCTTATTCCTGGGTTGGAGCTTGTTGGAGCCTTTACCGAATTCCATCCAACAAACCTGTAACCCGTTCTTTGGAACTGATTAGCATTTAAGGTGATTGGTGTTCCATACTCTCCAGACTGTACACTCATCTCTCCAGAAGTACTTCCATTGCCGCTGAACGTAATAGTATAAGGATATGCTTCCCACTTAGCTACGAGATCATAATCTCCACTGGTTCTTGATTTAATACCAAGAAGCTGTGTCTGATATGTTTCATCAGTATACCATCCAACAAATCTATGCCCCTCTTTTACCGGCTTAGGAAGATCCTGAATCTTACCAAAGGTATATACATTAAGCTCCTCGACACCTTCAGGGAACTGACCTCCCTTAGTATCATAGGTGATATAGAATTCTGAGCGCCACACAGCATAAAGAGTCAGTTCTTCGCTATTGCCACAGTAGTTCAATATCTTGGAATCCACAATCTCTTTATCCTGGAAAGCAACAATACCTGCATCAGCATCTTTCTTGCTGGCAGCCCAGCCCATGAATACACTTCCGTTTTTAATAAACTTATTAGTGTTAAGCTCTTTGGGCTCGAGAATATTTACAACCTGACTTGCAACTGTTCCCTTGGCAGCACCATTACCATCAAAGGAAACCTGAATACTTGTTGGTCTGGATATGAGCTGTGGTGTTATATAGAAATAGATAACGTAGTTACGAATAAAATTATCTATTCCTGTAATTGTAATCTTAAGTGAATCCAGATCACTACTGAGATTACATTCTGTATTATTAGAATACTTAATGGTATAATCCACGTCTTTTACCATGACCTGACTACACTTGGATGAGGTATATGTAAGCTGAGGTTCAGGGAAAACACCTCCATCGACATAAGTAAAAGAATAGATTCCATTTTCATCAGGCTCTTCACCATTTTCAAAGGCTACAGATATACAAGGAGTCTTCAGATCAAGGTCTCTGCTAAGATTATATGCTCGTATTTTATAGCTCTTGGTAATAGTTCCTATATAATCTCCAATTCCTGTATAGGTCACATTCTTAGTGCCACAATTTATCAGATCATCCGTATCATACTCTACTGTATAATCCTCACCTTCTGTAAGATATACCTTGCCTGAGTCAGTAGTCATATATAGTTTAACAGTCTTCTGTTTGCACTCAGCACCTGAATACTCGTAGGACTCCTTATAGTTGATCATTGTCAGATCATTAATATCTATTTTAGGTGTTCCCACCTCTTCCATTTCTATATTGTTAGTATATGCCTTGATAGAAAAGTTTCCACTTGGGAATACATTAGTGAGATCTTTCCACTTGCCACCCGTATAAATAAAGCTCTGTCCAGGGGATATGCTTACCTGTCCATAAGAATAGTTATACTCAACTCCAAGTCCTGCATTGCCTCCGTTCTTCTGCACAGTAAGTACTACAGCAAAAGTTGTACCAGCTCTCATATCAACAGGCTCCAGTAGCTCAATAGTATAGAAACCTGCATAACTTGTAGTACCCTGCGTTGTAGCTTCTTCTATGAGCTTACCGCTTACAGGATTTGAAGGATCCTCAAGGTCAGTATAAATATCTATCGTATAGCTCACATTTGAGTTAGGAGTGTAGAACGACACTGCTTCCAAGCGTTCTCCTGATTCTCCTCCTCTTGCATGTGTAGTGAACACATTAGCTGCCTTTGTAAGATTGATCGTGCCATGTGCGAGACCTGCATCATACTGATAGTTATTAGCATAATTATCTGCTGGAGCAAATTCCGCAGCATAGGCGTAATTGCTTAAACTAGTCTCATAATAGGACATCCAGAAGTAACCCGCGTAAGTATAATCACTACCTGTACCACTACCATCTATCCAGCTGTTTCTCACAAGAAATGCACCATCACCAGGAGCTGTCGTTGCAAAATTAGTAGCAGGGAAAGAGTCATCCCATCCAACAATTACTACCGCATGGTTTACACCCTTTGGTTTATCCGGATTATAATAACCATTTGTCTTGACTTTATAGATCTTGTCTGTTGTTGCTGCGCTCATTGAATTGTATGCATAGTACTCAACTGCTGCCGCACCACAGTTCTGAATCAACTTCTTAATATTGGAATGCCTGGTTGCTGTAATAGCAAACACATCATGTTCGATAGGTTCTTCAAAGATATTAACGATATGTGCAGAAGATGCATAAGCAAGGCTACTGTCAAGTCCAACGCTATTGGCATCTTCTCCTAGTGAATAAGGCACTGTATCCTCATCTGCAACGCCAATCCATCTTGTAAAAGTATTAAGCCCCCATTCTGTTTTTCCGCCAAAATTCAGGATTCCTGAGGCTCCGCGACTAACTGTATCTCCTTCCGTACCACCAAGAGGGTCAGTCTCAGTATTATACGTAAAATAAGCCAGATGAAGCTCTGACATATCAGGATCAGGCATGTAACCATTCTTCATCAGATTGATCTCTGCTAAAGCAGTGGTTGCAAATGCCCAACAGGTACCATATGGATTTTGACGTCTAAGTAAGGGTAGATCAGGAGTAGTATACTCTGCTGCAAGAGATGCAGTTCTGAATAGTCTTCTTTGACCAATAGATACGCTCTCGATTTCTTCGAGAGGTTCCACATCGATAACTCCATCGGTAGGATATTCTGTGTAAAAATCTTCAGGAAGTTCATCCTCTTCTTCAAGAATCTCTTCCTCATCAGTTGACTCTGCCTCAGCTGCTTCTTCGTCAATTGATTTTTCTTCAACAACTATTACTTCATCAGAAATTGCTTCTTCTGAAATCTTTTCAGAATCAAGTTTCTTATCTTCATAATCCTCAGTTAATTCTGCTTCATCTTCAATGTCAAATACGATCTCTTCTTCCTCATTAATATAGGAAGATAAATTACTTGAATTTTCTGACGAATCGTTTGCAGCTCTAGCCGGAGTCTGAAGGCTTCCGAAAGTAACGGTTCCTACAAGTAAAAATGCGAGTGTCTTAACTAACTTCATCTAAAACAAGCCCTCCAATCTGATGTAATATCATAATTATATCTACTTGTTTTAGATAAAGACAATTATAGATGCATTAAATTAATAATTATTTTATGAATTTTCTGACAATTTTTTGGTTTAAAGCGACTTTATATTTTCCTTGTAGACTCAGCTTCTATAAGCTCTCCAGGAAAAATAAGATGTTTGTGTCCTCGTTTCTCTTCTATGAGATCAAAGATAAGTCTCATTGTTTCCTCAGAGATATCAGCCAGTGGCTGGCGTATTGTAGTAAGTCTAGGTATGCAGAAATCAGCAATATCCTGTCCGTCAAAGCCTGCAACTGAAACATCCTCTGGAACTCTTATTCCAGCATCAGCAAGAGCTCTGAGCGCACCTACAGCAAGCACATCAGAAATGCAAAAGATCGCTGTAAATTCTGCCCCAGAATCGATAAGTGACTTGGTTGTCTCATATCCGTTCTGCATAGCGTAGATCCTACGGTCTACGTATTTGACTAATCTCTCATCTATTTCTATTCCATGCTTTCTAAGAGCATCGCAATAACCGTCATAACGCAGTCTTACAACAGATGGCTGATCATTACCTTCTGTTAAGATAGCTATCTTCTTGTGTCCAAGGCCTATAAGATATTCAACCATCTTGCGGCTCTCAACCGCATCATCAACAGACACAGTTGAATAGGCATTTCTACCGAGATTATCAGAAATATCAGATCCTATAGTTGCAAAGATTACAGGCACATTGAGCTGTCTGAGCTTGTCCGCATCGTGCTTGGAGCTGCCACCAAGGAAAATAATTCCGCGAAGTCTCTTCTCTTTTTCCAGCTCAAGAGCAACATTTACCTCATTCTCATAAGCCTCAACATGTCTAAGAACCAGCGCATATCCCTTCTTCTCAGTCTCCTGTTCGATCTTCTCGATGATAGGAGTAAAGAAAGGGTTAGTGATACCCTTAACCAGAACACCTATGCACTTGGCATCAGTTCTCTTAAGATTCCTGGCACTATTATTAGGGATGTAGCCTGTCTCCCTGATAACATCCATGATACGCTGCTTAGTCTCTGGATTTATATCTGAATGATTATTGATTGCTCTTGATACGGTACTAACCCCGACGCCGCATCTCTTGGCAATCTCTCTGATAGTAATCTCTGCCATAGCTATTTTCCTTTATCCAAAATGAGTTTCCATGTATGTTTTTCATCATACATGGAAACTCTTTAATAATATCAGATATTATCTCAATCTACCATAAATTCTGGCGTAGTCATGCATTTTATTGCATAGCTCTTCTGTAAGAGCATCCTTCTTCATTCTCCATACCCAGTTTCCGCCAAGCGTTGATGGTGTATTAATTCTGGCATACATACCAAGCTCCAGATAATCCTGCATCGGAATAATAGCAGTATCTGAAACTGAAGCAAAAGCTGATCTTATGCACTCCCATACAGCGTCCTTGGCATAGTGAATACCGAGATACTCTTTGCAGAACTTCTTGTCTGCCTTAGGAAGATG
>JAEEGL016022249.1_pt1 | contig 25734 bp, 51 predicted proteins | sample 9134231 | NCBI WGS metagenome assembly JAEEGL01 (sample SAMN16246548, study PRJNA631951) | gut metagenome | biome: gut microbiome; feature: rumen; material: fiber-attached | host: Bos | place: Iran: Karaj | collected 2018-10 | reverse complement strand
GTTGCACGGATTATTGTATCGTAGCCACCGTAGCTATCATACTTCTCTTTTAACTTCGGGTGCTTTTCCAGATAGAAACTCACGGTCAGTTCATCGATGTTTTCTTTCTTTTCCTCGATAAACAAATCGTGAATAATCTGCCAATAAACTCTCCAAGTGTTTGTGTGAGAGGAGCTCAAGTCGACGTCCCGAAAGTCGTACATAACTTCCGGATACTTCCAGAAAGTAGCCACAACATTGGCTTCAGACGGCAACATGTAATTCAAAAGTATCTGTCCGGTTTCATATTTCTCTTTTTCAAATGGAGTTAACTCTTCTTTTTCTTCTGCTACCATAAGTCCTTTATCCTTTCTTCATTAAGTTCCTTTGTTTTTTTGACGTAGCGTTGGCTACCATTTAATAAGTCGTTTTGACTTAAGTAATTGGCCTGCTCAACATCTAATTCCTTTTTGAGATTACTGATTTCAGCGTCATGTACACGCTTTTGAATATCGTTCATACTGTTTGCGACAATGACCATAATGTAATTGATTTTGTGTTGTTCGTTCGCAAACTCCTTATGGCCAAGTGCATACTTAATCTTCTCGCTATTAAGCATGAACGAGTATTTAATCATTTCATAAGTGTAAATCTGTTTTTCATTTTCATAAGCCAGATTTTCAATTTTCTTTTTCAGACACGGGGGAGTTTTCTTGCCCTTACCGTATTCTAAAATGTCCTTTCTGACGTAGGTCAGAAGTTCCTGTAATTCTTTATTTTTTGTAGGCACAATACTTCCTCCTTTCTCACTTATGTTCGCTCCGTTTAGGGAGCGTTTTGTTAAATCAATGCCTTAATTTCGGTATTCAGCTTTAACAATTTACTAAGGTCTAACTTGGCAAACATGTCAAGACCCTTAATGTCATTCGCCTTCAGAAGTTCCTGAAGTGCAGATGTGCTACTGTCTTTCCGGGCGGCAATTGTCGCAACGTTTTCCTTGATTGTGGAAACGAGTTCTTCCTTGCGACTGCTGTCTTCCTGTTCTTCCTTAGCAACGGCTGTCTTGCGCCGTGTATCAGAAGCCTTCTGTTCCTTAGCAATCTGCTTCTTGACTTCCTTTTCGGGAATTGGATTTGTCTGTGATGACTTGACACCCTCTCTGAATGCTTCTAAGAAGTTTTCTGCAGAGAGTAATGCCTTCACCGGCATACCAACGAAACGGCTCTTTGCGTCGATTAAACCCGTGTCTCTGAAATACATATAGCGATTTGAACCCGCAACTCTACCGGCCTTGTCTTCGGTTGCACCAACAACTTCAAGTTCGTTGACGATATTGACAACCATCTGTGCATTGTCTGCAACTGCACCGAAATACTTGTTGCTGAGATTATTAGTGTACTGTTCGTACACGTCACCCGTGACAGGGTCAACCTTGTCCTTAATCTTGACGTGGCCGATTAAGAATACACCATAACCCGCATTGCGAAGTCTCGCAATCTGTTCAGAAACTAATTCTACGGCTCGAGCCTGACCCGCACCATAGCCACCAAGGGCTGCGTTCAGACTTTCGGGATAAGTTCCCTTCTTCTTCTTGTGCTCATAGAAAACGCGCTTTTCAGCCATAGGATACAGTTCATCAAGCGTATCGAAACAAACGAGTTTAATCTTGTAATCTGACTTATTGAAAACCAAATCGTCAATTACTTCTACAAGACCACGTGTCCAAAGCTCTTCGGGGACACCCTCGTCCTTTTCCGGATAGCCATATTCCTTGCTCCACTCTTTAACCTCTTCAACCTGTAAGTTATCTAAAGCGTGATAGCCACTCTCGTTTCCGCATGAGATTAACAGGCCGGCTTCGGGAGAACCATATTCCGTAAGGACAATGTCTCTAAACAGAGTTGTCTTACCAATTCCCCTCTGACCCATTAAAACATACGGCGGATAACTACATAAATCAAACTTAATTGTGTTCATCTTAAATGCCATATTATCACCACCTTATCCAAATAATTCCTTAATTAAATCATCATCAATCTTCGGTTCTTCAATTTTCTTTTCCGGCTTTGCGTCTGTGTTTTCGGATTTTGAATTTACTTCTTCAAGTTCGTTATGACTATACTTTTCCTTATTACACATAACGCTCATCTTACCGTCTTGAATTGCAATCCTTGGTCTGTTGAATACTAACATCTGTACTAACGAATTGTTATTCGCACCCACGCTTGCTAATTCATCCTTTGAAATAATACCGAGTTCAACCAACTTCTTAATATCGTCCGGGACATCTTCAATACCAACGGTCTGTGTGTTTCCGACCGACATAATACTTCCTTCAATTGTAGTCTCTGCAAGATACTTGTCAGCAGGTCTGAAGAATTCACTGATAATCTTTTTCCAATTCTCGTTTGCCTTCGTGTCGATATAAAATCTAAACGGGAGTGGCACCACTGACTTGGTATTACCCTTGTATTCCTTCATGTACTCTGCCACAAAGCAATCCATTTCTACAAATCCGTTCTCATCAATAGGACGTGTGCTATCATAGCCGTCTTTCTCGGTGATTACGCTCATTGTAAAGTTAGCTTTCATAATTGGGTTCTCGTGCGTGTTAAGATAAATACGCTTGATATTGAAATTGAATAACGTTTCTCCATTATTGTCAACACGGAATACAATTTCGCCCAATACATTCAGCACCATGCCGTCAGTAAGAGTGGCCTGTAAATACTTTACAGCGTCTTCCTTTGAAAGAAAACTCTTGCTGATTAACTTATTGTTGGTGTCATTTTCAACCGCAATAATGGTCAGACTTTCCGGAGAAATATCTTTGAGAATGTCTTCGTTAAATCTGTCTTCATACGGTACGACAATCTGCTTTGAATACTCTGTGCGCTTGCGTCCATTTACTTCTTCGGTTCCAACCGCATACAGAACATTCTTTCCGCTGACAAAATGTCCACCAATCAGATTACAGAATACGTTTCCATGTCCACAATCTAAGGACAGGTTGGCACTTGAATAAACATAATTGCTTCCCTCTTTCTGCTTATCAATTGTGAAAGTGTTGTCCGTTAATCTTAATCTTCCTGTTAAACTGAAACTTTTAATTCCCTTTTTAAAACTCATTTTACAATTCCTCTTTTCTTTTTTTACTTACTTAAACGTCTTACTGTGTCATCAATCTGCTTTTCCGTAAATCCCATTTCAAGAAAATCTGCGCGTGTGAGTTTGTGGACACCTGAAGTTTCTTCATCAACCGGAGCACACATATCGGCCTCGAAAGCCTTAGTCTGCAAAACCAGAAGTTCGTTTTCAAAACTCATCAGCGTATATAAATCCTTGGTCAACGTTAACTTTGTGTATAAGATTTCTACTTCATCTCTTTCGCTAGCAACATTGTCGGGGTTCCATTCTGCAAATGAATTGGGTAGCAGTTCATACAAATAATCTAACTGTGCTCTCAAAGTTGATAATACCATATCAATTTTATCATCAGCAATGAGTACGTCCATTAACTCTTTGTTTGTGTCTGCAATCTTTAAATTATGCTTCACCTCTACTCCTCCTTTCCTATACATATTATACTCCGTTCGAATATATTTTTCATTTATCAATTTCAAAAATTGATTTTAATGTATATCATAGTAATTGGATTTTTAACCGAATGCACAAGCCATAATAATGATACCAACAAACAACATAATATCTATCCAAATCCATGTTTTCAATTCGCCAAAAGCACCCGACTTGTTTTGTACGCACTTATTATGCACAAGGTCGCTGAGTTTAAACCATGTTTTTAAAATTATTATTGGAGCTACAATTGCAACAGGTAACATTATAACTACGGCTGTTAAATTGGTAGCGGAGTTTAAAACAATGAATACAAACCCGACAGTTAAAAATACAATTAAGAATATTAACCAAAACTTGTCCTGCTCTTCTTTTGACTTCTGTCCAACGTTTGTTTCAAGTAAAAGCCACAACAACGGTGCTATTCCAATAACTATAACCCACATATTTTTACACCGCCTAACTTACTATAACCTCTTCTTCGTCATCAAAATAACGATTTAAGTTGTCAAGAATTCTTAACTGCATTTCCATAATAACGTTATCATAATCGCTATCGACGAAGTCTTCGTACAGATTGTTGTCATTGGCAATGATTTCGCCAATGCTTTTTCCCACATTGTTATCATCGATAACAAGACTGTCAGAGCAAACGTATGTACCGTCTGTCTCGTTCCAATAAACATTGATTGCGCAATTGCCAATCTGACAATGCTTTACTAATGACATGTTTTCAAAATTGTTTTCCATTTTCTTAATCCTCCTTTATCATATCTTTCTTTTCAATTGGGCTAAAGCCATAGAACACAAGCCAATAATTCAGTTCAAATATGTTGGCTACGTTTTGGTATGGTCTTTCTGACCATAAGAAGTTTAAAAACTCTTCGACACTTGTAATATCGTCCGGGCATTCTTCGTCCTCTTCTACTTTATACAGGTGATAATCTAAAACAGAATTAACCTCTGTATTCCTTAAGAGAATACATTCCTGTAAGTTCTCAACGTCTTTTGCGTTTCGATATTCAAATCCCATGAATGTACACTCATCACAAATGTAAATGTATGTACCCTTAAAGCATACCGTGTTCATGGTTTCCTCTTCACAGAACGGACACTTTAAACTGTTAGAATAAGTAATGTAATCGTTTAACTTCATCATATCATCCCCTTTCATTACTACTATTATTATACCACACTTCTCGACAAATGTCAAGTACTTTTTTGTAAATGTTTTTAGAAAAGTGATAACTGCGTTGGCTTACGGGTAATAAAATACTTCTTGTACTTGATATTTTCTCCGTACCTATTCTTGTTTGTAATCCACTTATCATCAACATTAACATCTTCTGCTCTGAGCTGACGAATATATTCTGACAATCTTGTGCAACCAAGTTGCTGAATTGCCTCCCAACTTGTTATGCCACCATTGTCTTCCATATACTTCAGCACTCTGTCTTTCATTGTAATTTCCTTTTTCATTTTCTGTTTTCTCCTTTCTGCTTTACAAATCCAAAGCCACTCTCAAACCGTTATCAATCCTCTGCATGTCTGTCTTCCCCAAGTTGTCGCCCTTCTTTCTCAAAACTTGTTTTTCGCTTACAGTTGTACACTGTTCACATAAAGCGGTGCTACCCGAGGACAGACCTACATGCGTTGGCAGATAGGTTTTCTGTTGTGAGGTCAACGGCACTACCGTGTAGACCGTACTATGTGCGTTGCCAATATCGTTAGACACCACAACACACGGACGTATTCCGGATTGAACAGAACCCGGGCGAATGCCCAAATCACAATATATAATTTCGCTACGCTTGATATTCCACCTACTCATAACCTTTCCCCGCAATCAAACCAACCATATCAATTGTCCATTCCCAACCTTTAATACGTTCCTTTGGTAAATTGACCAACTGATTGTATAAATCGATAAGTGTGTTCCAATCTTCGATTTCGTTTTCAAACTCTTCTTCGATAGGACGAATGAAGTAATCGTCCACGTAAACAGTCATCCTATCTACCACTTCCTCAAAACTGTGGAACCTATCGCTCTCAATGTTACCGAGATTAGCACCCTGTAAATCCTCTAATCTCAGTACATATCTCTCTTCGTCTTCATCATACTCAACTAATAAATCGAAATCACAATCGTTAACAAACTCAAGTATGTTCTCATAGTCCCAATAATCTTTATTCATACTATCATCCTCCTTACTTTTCATCATACAAAGCAATCTCTGCAAGCCGATTTAACACTTCACATTCAGAAGTATAAATCTCAATTCCGTAATCTGTTGCCAATGTTCGATAACCGCCTAGAGAAGACACGTTATACATAAGTTCCCAAACCATGCTCTCCTCTGCCGGAATGTCATAGTATCTGTTAATCAGCAATGCAATTGTCTTTCTCAAATCTTTAGTTTCAAAATAGCATTTACAATTTCTGTTATGTTCTTTATCATTTTTAAATCTGTTGTAAGCACCAATATCTAATACATAAAACATTATATCACCACCTTTCTGTTATTATTATACCACCTTCGCCACGTTTTGTCAATACTGATTTTCAATTTTCGTTCGACCCTCTGTGGCTTATTTTAAGCGCGTCTGCGCAACGTTTGGGGTTTTGAATATAAGTATATTCGCAACCCCCAAACATTTGCTAGAGAGGATTGATATTATCTACAGAGCAAATCTTATCAAGACCCGTGCTCTTGAGAAAGTCCTTAAAGTTTTCAATGTCCTGTGCACGTTCTTCCGGAGTATCGCCGGAGAAAACTACACCCCAACCAAATCCACCGAGCATGCCAAGAGGATTTTCGTTTTCGGTTTCATCTTCTTCGTATTCTTCGTCATACTCGTCTTCATCTTCCTCGTTCTCGAGCATGTACAGACGAACCTCGTCTTCAATTTCTCTTCTCTCGTTTTCTTCTTCACAATAATCTTCTTCAGAATATGCGTTCATCTTTGCGCACCGTTCCATGTGTTCCTTTTCAGCCTTACGTCTTCTTAAGTAAATAACGTATTCCGCAAGGCAAGAATATAACTCACGATTTGGATTGTTAAACTCGCTCTTATAAAAGTCTTTTGCAATTTCTAAACACTTTTCATAAACGAGGTCGCACTCATCATATTCGCTCTCTGCAAAATCATCGTGCATTAAATCATAAGCCAACACAAATGCAATGTAATCAATTTCAGTTCTCATATTATCACTCTCCCTTTTCCTTTTTCAAAATCTCTTTTATGTCCTTAAGCGTGAGGACTTTATCGTCCTTACGATTTACCCATTTACCATTAACACAAACGTCCCAACGTGTATAATCCGGAGTAAACGAATGGTAAATGCAATCACAATCCGGGGAAAATCCGTCTGTACTTTCCTCAGTATGAACCCACATTCCGTTTGCGCAACCACTTGCTCCAACCTTAAAGCATGCATAACCTTTATACCCCAACTTAATTGCGGTCTTTAAGAATGAACGCATTTGCTTTAAGTGATTTCTGCTAATGCGATTGTTCCACCAATCAAAGATTGAAAGTTCACTACAAACTTCTCTTGTAACGAAATACTTGTAATACTTCTTATCATCTAAAATCTTAATCTTCTTTTCAACTTCCTTTAAAATATTTTCTGCGTTATACATTTCGTATGTCATATTATCACTCTCCTTTTCTTGTTTAGTATTTCTAAACTAATAAATCACTTCATCAATTTCGTTTCTTAATTCCTCGCTGAACACACTGTCTTGGTAGTTTACAATAGCCTTTATCTTTCCTAACTGTACGTCATTGATACCGTCTAAACTTCCCAATCTCCACCAAATGAACAGTCCCGTCAGCAATTCACTCATGTTATTTATCTCGCTTGCATACTCATCCATGTGAGCAATTATGTTTTCAATGTTCTTTCTTGTCATTCTAATCACCCTCTTTTCTTTCATCATTTTTATTCATCATCTTCAACTGTAATTTCAATAAAGCCTGTGTCATTTGCTTTTATGGAAACGACTTTACAATTTGATAAACGTAAGTAGTTGTCATATGCAGTACAAGGTAATTTATCACGTATTGTATTGACACAAATACAATATGACCACATGTTGTATGTAATAACTATGTACTCGTCTCTTAAGACGTACTCAATAATGTCCTTTAATTTCATCACATAATTTCCCCTTTACTTATCACATAATTCATCAGCGTTTACAAACTCTAACATAACGTATCGATAGCCGTCAGTATCCCAATCCCAATTGAGATAACGGACTTTTCTGTTTAAATCTTTCTCTTCAAAATCAATTTTCTCATAGCCGTACTTGAATGAACCGTCTGTCTCGAATATCTGTAAACAATTAAACCCATATTCAACAACCTCTTCTAATGATTTGAAATCAGCATTATCATTTGCCCACTCTAAATCGGCAATTGCGTCTTCAAATCTTCTTCTAAACTCATACTCTAATTCATAAATCTTTGTCATTCTTATCACCTCATTTCTGTCTTAATTATACCACATTCAATTTCCTTTGTCAATAGTTGAATTAACTTCTCTTACCCAATTTATTCTGTCCTTATTCTCACAATACTTTTCAAAAATCATTTGAATGAAATGTCTAAACATGTAATCATAATAGGCGAATACACAACCGTCTGAATATATGTTATCTTCCATTAAATCCAATCCGGCTTCAAACGGTAAATAACAATCATATTCCATGTCCCAAAAGTAATCTCCCATTTCATCTCCCATAATGTCTAGCACTTCATCTAATTTATTGTCCATAATAAACTTCTGAATTGCATTCCACTCTTCGTCTGTTAACTTCTTGTAAATCTTACTTCCATTTTGTTCTGCCATATTGTCAAACCTCATTTTCTAAATCCAATTTTAATGCCCATAGTGGAGTACAACAAGTTCTCCCCACTCATCAAGATTAAATCCACCTAGCAATCCAATTGCCGGAGCAAATCTTCTGTAATCAGTTTCCTGTGAAAGTTCGTCAAGAATATCAATCATATCTGCCAACGGTATCTCGACTAACTCATGACCATATCTGTCCGTAACGGTCGGCTCATCACAATCTTCAGCGTAAATATAGCAATCGGTTGGCGGATAATCATTCAGTGTTCTAATAAAATCACTTCCAAGTGAACACATGTCAATCATGGCAATTATCTGCCCATATCTCTTTCCGTTTTCATCAAGACCAACATGAGAAGACTTCTCAACAACATACAATCTACTTTCGTATCCCATACTTTTACCTCTCTTTCTACTTTTACATTCTTATTATACCATATTCAAATCCAAATGTCAATACCTAATTTCAATCTTCCTTTGTCAAAACACCATAATCAAGATACGTGTCATGTTCATAATCTTTAAGATAGAACGCTCTAAACTTTTCACCAATAGAATAATTGCAATTGAAGTTTAAGTGGTCTACACACTCTTCTTCCATGTTGTATTCGGCAATAAAAGATAACAGTTCAAATACAATTCCTTCAAAATTGCAACTCTTTTCATGGTCATCATCATATTCAAACTCAAATCCAATATCGTCTTGATAATTTCTATATGTGTTTTTCATTTTCCAAACCCCCTTTACAGATTGTCAATCTTTTCATAAAACTTATCTCTAAACTCCGGGAAATACTTGATAAAGTATTCCATTCCACTAATCGCTAATTTCAGATTGGTGATTTCGGTATTCTTATTGCTATAAGACCCTACAGTATCCCCATAATAATCGTGGATTTCAATTTCATCATTGTCATTCAGCTTACAATCTATGTGAATATAATCTGAATTACAGGACGAAATAACATTAAACGGTTTGTTCTTGAGTTCTATTGTATCATTACTAAACCCACAGTGATTAGTTTTACCACACCAAATTGTCATAGGACTAAAACGCTTTTCATACATTTTGTTTGCGATAACAATGATATTGTAAATGTCGCTTTCCATTGATGAAATGCTACAACGTAATTCTGAATACTTGAGTTTAAGATTTTCAAGTTCATCATCAGTTTTGCGTTCTCTTTCCTCAAACTTCTTTTCAATTTGTTCTAATCTTTTTGACAGTTCGGTTTCCCTCTTTAATTTTTCAAGTTCAGTTTCTAATTCCTTAATTCTATTTTCATTTGTTGTCATACTCTCACCCCCCTATAAATTGTCAATCGCCTTGTAAAACGCGTCCTTAAACTTTGGAAAGTCTTCAACAAACTTGTTCATTAAGTCGATTGAGTTTCGTAAAAGACTTATCAACACTTTCTTATCAGATACACAACCACCCTTTTTATTGTATGGTGTCTCAATAGCGTTGTCTTTCCACAACTTGTATTCAATGCTATTAAACTCTTTTATGATAGCAAGATACTTGCCAAAATCAGAATTGTACATTCTAACATACCCGCATGATATGCCATACACTGGCTTAAACCCATTAAGTTCCATTTCAATAGCCAATGTAATTATGTCCTCGATTTCGTCATGCATTCCCTCAAGTACGAAATATAGCATTGAGTATTCTTCTTTTAAATTATTCAATTCATCATCAATCTTATGTTCACGCTCTTCGGCTTTCTTGCCAATATGTTCTAACCTTTTCGTCAGTTCACTTTCTCTTTTCAGTTTCTCAAGTTCGTTTTCCAATTCCCTAATTCTGTTTTCGTTTGTGGTCATATTATCAATCCTCCTCCTCGTCTTCGTATTCCTCTTCGTCTTCGTCTTCGTACTCTTCTTCTTCGTCTTCTTCATCTGCGTACTCGTCAACGTCCACGTCCCAATCGCTGATAGTTCCAAAGGTATAACCTCTATCGAATGACAGAATTACGGGAAGGTCTTCGTTAAAACTTTCTAATAACTGAATTAACCCTCTTACCGTCATTGCACTATCGACCACTTGGTCTTCGCTATAACCGTCTCTGCTAGTTTCAATTCTTAAGTATTCATGCTTCATAATATCACTCTCCTTTTCTATTTACACCCTTATTATACCACAATCAATTCCAAATGTCAATACCTTTTTTGAATTATTTTTTAGTAAATCCCGCTATCGTTTTCAAACTCATAAACAGTAAATGCGCAATTTGGTATTTCCTTTTTCCATTCGTTTTGTAAACGCTCTAACTGTTCATCATTCTCACAATAGTCAGCGTCCAACCAATCACCATTTTCATCTTCGATAATTACATTGTATTTATCTGTAAGGTAAATATGGTCGGTATCTGTGTTTACATAAATCTCACACCCCGGCTCTTCAGCACAAAGTACATATGCAACATTTGGGAAAAAGTCTTCTAAAATCACCTCAAACACTCCGTTGTGATAACACCAAGCGTCTTCTACCCAAATCTTAAAATGGTCTCCGTTGTCTTCATACTCTTCAATCCAACCACGTAATCCAAACGGGAAAGCGTTAGGGTCAAATCCAAAACGCTTTGCCAAAGTTCCAAGCCACCTATCGGTATCACTTCCCGTATGTAAGTTCTTGTCTAAAAACTTTTTCATTTCATCCTTAAACTTTGTAAAGTCTTCGTCATTGTTCTTACTTGCGTTATAGAACGCATACGTTGTACTACACCAATTCGGCATTCTCTCACCCCCCGTAATAGTCCTCAATGCTACCGCCAAAATGATATTCAAAATCTTCTGTCAGCGTTTCATGTTCTGAAATCCAATCTAAAATCTCATCTTTGGTCAGTACATTTCTTACAATTTCATTGTAAGGAATAGCAATACGTTCTTTCAGCCATTCAAGTTGTCCAATCACCAAATCAATATCGGTTTTAAAACAGTATATATCATGTTCATAATACTCTCTGCTCTCTGCATTGATAAGATACTTATCAATTTCATCAAGATTGTCTCCCCAAATAGCCTTAATTAAACTCTTTGAACAACCTATACTCATTCTGTTCAGCCACTGTTCCTTTGTCATTCTAATTGTCTTCATACTATCACCCTCTTTCTTACCATACGTTGCCACGGACTTTGTCCCGTAATTCGACAAGCGACTTGTAATCTTCATTTTCCTTTTCCACGTTTTCAATTACGGTCTGCTTTTCGCCCTTCTTAAATCTTTCAACGTTGTTCTTGTACTTATAGTTCTCGATAGCACGTTCTACAATGTCGGTCATAGCATTATCAATAGCACATAACATACAAGTCTGAAACCTATAGTTTTCCCATGTACGATTGTAATATCTAATTCTCTTTTCAGCAATCTCCCAACCGTCTCTAAACAGGTGTACTTCATGCCCCCAACCTCTGCTATTACTCCAACCCTCGCAGACAAACTCATAATTTACATTTCCAATTTCATATTTCTTGATTTCCATTTTCATTTCTCCTTTTCTGTTTTACATTTCTTCATAGACAAAGTCTTTCACAAGCCAACCCGTTTCATCACTGATATGTTCGGTTAGTACGTCTTCAAGTTCATCAGTATCGCATTCTTCAATGTCAATTATCAATCTGCTCGGCAAATTGTTTTCAACGTTTTCCCGTTCTTTTTCAAGTGCGCACTGATAGTCTTCTTCCGTTTCGTAATCGTCTCTGTCAATGTCCAAATCATCATCATCAATTTCATATTCAATCTGCGTAATCTCATATGAACCACTACACTTGTTCATTCCTAATGCTTCGAAAATATCTTCATCTTCAAATCTCAACCAATCATTGACCTCTGTTAAATCCGGCACGTCCGCCCAAGTTTCATACCACAACTGTTCAAACTCGTCTTCCTTATCAGCGTCCAAAATCTTTCTTACGGTCTGTTCTGCACCACTCCATAACTTGTCTTCTAAATCCCATAAATCAAACTCGTCCTTAATTTCAAAACCCATTGTCTCACCCTCTTTCATCTTACGTCTTTATTATACCACAACTCAAATCATTTGTCAATACCCTTTTTGAATTATTTTTAACGGTTCTTCAAACTCGTTTCCAAATCTTCAATAAGGTGTATAATTTCTTCTGCCATTAAACTGATACTCCCATTAAGGCATATACCACCTTTGCTTTCAATATCAGCAATTCTTCTAATCCCGTCAGCCACGGCTACAATTTGATTGATAGCATAGTTCTCTTGTCCTGTCAATTTCATTTTCATTTTCCTCTTTTCTAAAGGTCGATTATCTTTTCCAAACACGATTTTCCAAAATCGATAACCTCGTCAATGTCCATTCTGTCAATCTTCTCATATTCACGGTCGGTAAGTCCCATGATTAAAGTAGTATGTCCACACGGCTTATCGTGGTGGCTTTCGCATAACTGTAAATACTTTCCGTTCTTACTACTCCCGCTCACGTACATATGACAATCATAACTTCTGTAAAAGCACTTTTGATAATCATTAAAGATAGCACAACCACTTGCATTATTCCACGTTGAATTAAACAGTACAACCAAATAATGATTATAGTTAGGGTTCATTAAGCCATTCAGCATTTCAGTTATTTCATAGTCATCAGTATAATCGTATTCCAAATTGTCATAGTTTTCCAAACAATCCTTATCAATATCATACTGACTAATCAATTCATACTCTTGGTCTTCTTCACAATACTTCTGCCATTCCTCCGTCAAATCCTTTACGGGCACTCGATAATATACACCCACGCTCTGCAACTCAATTTCCGGCAGTAAATCTGCTCTGTAATAAGAATGTCTTTCAGCATAACTCTTCATTAGTCTGCACCCCCGTTTTCTTCTTCTTCAATTTCTTCTTTAATATCATCTTCCCAACGGTCATAGAGGTTCTGTAAAAACTCCGTATGAAACTCTTCGTAAGATACTAAACCGCTATAGCACCTATCTAAACTATACATTGCATAATCCATTTCTCTGATAATATCAGCAAGTTCTTCTCTGCTCATTTGATAAGAATGTCTGCAGACAAAATCATAAATGCTAATCTTACCTTCGTCAAGTTCTTTCATCATGTCAATCTTTCTCATTGTTTCAACCCCTTTCCTTATGGTCGCCTTTATTATAGCACATTCAGTTTCACTTGTCAAGTGGCTTTTTGTGCTTTTCTTTACGGGTATATGCTTTCTTATTTTTCTCATACCCTGACCCGTTATACCGCCATGTCAATGGTATCCAAGTATCACGGACTGAAGACTTCTTTCTCTTTTCCTTTTTCATTTTTCACCTCTATTATATCACATTCAGTTTCATTTGTCAATACCCTTTTTGTTAAAAGTTTTTGACAATCTCGATGATGATTTTCAAAATCATTTCTGCACCCGTAAAATCATCTTCTGCAATATCTTTAATGAGTTCTTCTTTCATTCCGTTAATCATAATATCTGTCTTACCATTTATAAGACAAGTATATTCTTTCCGCAATAATTCTTTCAGTTCATCATCAGTAAACTCAAACGGGTACTCACAATTCTGATAATCATTTATCATATTGCAAATCTGTTTTGCCTTTTCTTCTTTTGTCATTTCAGACCCCCTCTTCAACTTACACCCTTATTATATCACATTTCAAATCGTTTGTCAATACCCAATTTTCAAAATCTTTTTTTTGATTTTTCCAATCTCCAACCGACCCTTTTATTATATCACATTGAAAAGAAAATGTCAATACCCCTTTTTAAAAACTTTTTTTGATTTTTTTAATTAAAAATCTAGGTTTATGGAGTATATATATTTATATATACTATATAATAATCATATATATATAATAATCATATTATATATATGTATGTATCTATGTATGTATAGCACTATATATATGATTATCTATATATATAATCATATCTATATATATCTACCCGTATGTATCATAATTCTTTTTTCTTTTTCCCCTTTTCTTTTTTCTGTTTTCAGTTTCCCGTTTTCTGTTTTCTGCTTTCCATTGTAAAAAAACCAATTCAAAAGCCTTACCCCTTACCCCGTTTTCTCTGCTCGGTCTGTTCTGTTTTCCCCGTTCATCATATATTGCCCCGTACCCCGTTTCCCGTTTCAGCACTCTGTTTTTAGGTCTGCAAGTAAATTGTTTTTCTGCTTTCTGTTTTGTAAAAATACGGTCGGTTTCTCTGTTTGTTCTGTTATAAACTGTTTGTACTGTTATATACTGTTTATTGTAAGTGTGAAAATGAGAGAGTTAGGGACACCCCCACGCTCACCCCCTTTTTAAAAATCAAAACCCCTCGTAACATTTTTAAAATGCCCATCCCCACATTATAACACAAAGCGAAACCAATGTCAATACCCAAATGTTACGACCTAGTAGAAAACGGACTTTTTCTTACGAGTTAGTAAATCGGCAAATAAAAAAAAGAATTGCCGGAGGGCAACTCTCTTTTTAAAATCGGGAAAGGAGATTACCGATTGTAAATCACTTTAAACTTTTTGCTACCGCAACTGTTATGCTTGTAAGCCGTATCGCAATTGCACCCGCACTCTTCAACCGCTTTAATCAATCCTGTTTTTCTGCTTGCCGTCTGAACGGTCTTACCGCAACCCATACATACCACCTTATATTTCCACGGCATTTCAACTCCGCATGCAGTCGCATTCGTAAACCGTCCAATGTTAAAGTGATAGCGGTTATTGACCTTTTCTGCATAATAGGTAAACTTACCCGTATGGCAGAATGCACCCTTACAAGTATGAATGAGTTCATGTATAACAGTTTCCGTGATACATGTATCATCTATGTTATCATTTGCAAATAGTACGGGGTTTATGGTAATATCAAAGTCATAGCCATTTTTGGCATAGTTCCATTCTCTATGACAATGTCCAAGCACCCTTGCCCGTTCTTTCGCCATGAAAGAAATAGGACAAGTATTATCGTATGGTATCGATAAATCATCTAAAATACTTTTAGCATACTGAATGTAGAAATCTAAATTGCAAATCATAATAGCACCGTCCTTTCATTTGACACCCTTATTATAACACACTTGAATTGTTTTGTCAATACCCTTTTTGAAAAATCTTTTTCAATTTTTCGCTGACCGCTTTTCTATTCAAGCACCCTCATTATAACAAATCGCAAATCAAAAGTCAATACCCCAAATCTTACTAACTCGTAACATTTTACTTTTTAATGTGCATTAATGTTACTAACTAGTAACATCTTTCCCATAGGAAAAAGTGGGGTGAAAGGATAGCCCCCACTAGAGATGTATGCACTCTCCGGTTTTCCAATCGTAAATGGCTTGCTGATTGTTTTCAATTCCCTTGCGGATTGCTTCTCTCTTATTTGAGATATAGAATGAGCGGTCAATGTAGAATACACCTTCGCTGACCCAAACACCGCAAGTGCCTTCAAACTTTTTAATATAGTGCATGGCTACTATTGGAGAACGGGTTTCTATTCCGTCCGTGGCTACTTGATAACCACGCTTATAAAAAACCTTATCACCGTTTTCAAGCGTCATGCCGTCATTGTCTTTTAAACTTGTTAAGTCTTTTAATGTAAGATTGATTTTCATTTTTCGTTTCTCCTTTACCGTATTTATAATAGCAGATTGAAAAGCGTTTGTCAATACCTAATTTTCTTTTTCCGCTCTTCATCTTACACCCTTATTATAGCATAACGGAAATTAAAAGTCAATAGGTAAATCTTACGAACTAGTAACATTTTCTGTATGGAAGAACGGGGAGTGGAGGCATGCTCCCCGTGTAGTCTTTAGTGGGTAATGTTCATCACCACGCTGTCTTCCCATTCAAGATAGTAGTCCTTGCCTAAATCTTTCTGTATGGCTGCAAGTAATTTGTCATGTACTTCGTCTTCTCTGCAAGGCTCATACTTAAATCCGAATTCCATTGCAGCGTCATACATAGTAGCGTTGACTTCCTCTAAATAGTCAATGTTATAGTACTCATTGCAATCATAAATCTGCCAGCCGTGTTCACCTTCCCTAATCTTAAACTCAAACAGAGAGTCAAGTGCTTCCCCGTCTTCGTAAACGGTAGGTGCGTTTAATTCTTCAATAGCCTTCTTTAAGTTCTTCAGTTCTTTCATATCAGTTCTCCTTTCAACTTTGACACCCTTATTATAACAGATACGAACGCAAAAGTCAATACCCAAAATGAAAAACAGTTTTACTAACTCGTAACATTTCTACGGGGCGGGGCGGAAAGGAAACACCCCTTCCCCGTTTTTATTTAACGCTCATACAAAACGATACTTGCTTTTGCTTTTTCTAATCTGCCAACCTCGAATACGATACTTGATATAACACCCGTCCAATCGCAACGACGTTTCTGAATAAAGCACCATTCATTGTGAGGGTCAATTCCAATATGGAAAAACCGTTTCCCGTATGTGTGTGCTAAATCCGTTAACTCATCTTCGATTTCGTTTACCTTAATGAAGTCTTCGTTGCGGTCAGCGTCTACAAGTACTTGTGCAAGTTTCTTCATCTGCTTTACCATATCGCTTGCCGTGGGCTGAACGAAACGCTTTTTGTTTAAGGTCTGCACGAATTCTATTTTGTCTAGTTTGGTTGCCATATACATGGGCTCTATGATATTGTAATAATCATCATCACTAACCTCATAGCCGGCATAGTATTCGAATTCCCTTTTCAACATTCTGTAAGTCCTCCTTAACTTTACACCCTTATTATACCATAGCCAAGGACGATTGTCAAGTGCAAAATTGTTACTAACTCGTAACATTTGGAAACGGGGTGCCGGTTCGGGAATTGTAAAAAGAAAGACCACCTTTCGGTGGTCGTTTCTCTTTTCTACTTTACGGTTGCTATGTGCTCTTTCCACTTGTTAAGGAATGCCAAGTCGTTCGGGTTGTCTACTCTTCTATTGCAAGCGTAGAATACTTGTCTGAAGTCTATAAGGTCGCTACTCATTTCGATTGAGATATATGACCTTTCGGGGTCGCTCTTTTTTCTCATAAAGAATATCTGTGCTCTTCCGTTTGCATAACTGTTTGCATAACAAGCCAAGCAATTTCTCTGCTGATTTGCTTCATCAAGTAATTCAGATACTGAATGTGGGGTAATGATAATGTATTTATCATTTTCATATTCATATTTCTGTAGTACCTTTGACCGTTCGACAAACTTGCGTTCGGTTTCTTCATCTCTGTGTGCTCTGTACCACTGATAGTAGTTTCTAGCCATGACATCATGTTCTCTCTTAAGTGAGTTTGAATTAGTCAACGGCTCAACACCCATATCAATGCTCATTTTAATGTAGTCGTTCAGTAAGTCTATTGCTTCATCTGTTCTAATTGCTTGATAAACATCACACCTATGCAAGTAGTTTAACAATGTATCAATAGTGTATAACTGTTTGTCGTTAAACTTTCTCATACAGAGTTTCCTTACCTTTTCAAGTTCTGGCTTATACAAGTTCTGTGAGAAAATCTCTTCCATAGTTTCCTTTGACAGATTTTCTTTTTGAACCCATATTCTCATTTCGTTATATCTGCCAATATCACTCACATTGTCTGCCATTAAAGTCCACGCATATTTCGGCAACTTTGTAATTTCATCAATGTTCTTTCCATTCTTAAATGAACGGGCAAACATAACATTTGACGGGTCTTTCAACCAAGCAACAGCAAGGCTCTTTAATTTGCTCTTGTAAAGCAATTCTAACTGTGGGTATTTTACGGCTAAACACATAGCCTGTGCTTTTGCATACTCACTTGTTTTCTGCCTGTAGCCCCAATAACTACTTTCTATTTCTTTTGCCATATCGGTCAATGGAAAATAGGGGTAGTCTTTCGTAAAATCGTCAATGCCTTTTATGATTACATTTTCATCACGCAAATACCAATTATACTTTCTGCTTGTTTCAGTATAGTATTCTTTCCGCCATTCACTCCAAACCTTTTTTTTGATTTCCTTTGTGCTGACAAAATCTTTTTCAATATCAATAATGTCTTTAGCACTTTCGCTTGATAAGTTGTCGAGTTCCTGTATCTCTACCATATTGTCGTGATAGCATACAAGTATACCCTTTCCTAAATCAGATAATTCACCATAATGTTTCTGTAAATAATTCATCTTTTCAAATCTCCTTTCTGAACTTTACGCCCCTAGTATAGCACGAAAACGAAAGTTTGTCAACAGTTATTTTTTACTAACTCGTAACATTGCAATTGCATACTAACATTGTAATTGTTAAAAAGAAAACCGACAATGACTGTCGGTTTCTGTTTACCAAGTTTCGGTTTCGGTTAGTTCGAAGTATCTGCTTTCACCCGTGATGTCGTAGACCAATGCAACGCTTTCCATATCGTCAATTTCGTCAGTGTCATCAAGGCTATAACTCCAAAAGTTTCTTTCCATATCCTCAAGCGTATTTAATAAACCCTCGATAGTGTTTGGAATACGGGTATAGTCCTGTGCAATATCATATAATAACTTTGTCTTAATAAGATATTGTAATACCGATAACTCCTTTACTCCGTCTTCATTCTCAATGTGATTGCTATAAAGTCTTCCCATATGTTTTCTCCTTTCCTTTATTGCACCTTCATATTAGCACATTTTCAAATGGTTGTCAAGAAAAATATTTTACTAACTAGTAACATTTAAACGGGAAAAAGAAAAGAAGGTTTGCACCTTCAGTTTCTTACATCACAATTGGGAATGGAAGTTCGCCATTACAGTTCAGCTCAAAGTCGCACATATCGCGGTAAACTCTTCCGTAGAAACCCTGTGAACTAGCCAGCGAATAACACAAGTCCTTCACTCTGTCCCACATATCATAGTCTTCAATAACTAATTCTCCGCCTTCAATTTCCATAATAATATCAATGTAATCTTTTTCCACAAGTTTCTCCTTTCATTGACACCTACAGTATAGCATATCTGCAGAAGAAAGTCAAGCACAAAATGTTACGAACTAGTAAGAGTGCTTGAAAAATAAAAACGGGGTTCCCCCCGTTCCTTTTAAAGTCCTAAGTCCTCAATGTCGATAAGCAGCCGGTTAATGTCAAGGTGCTCTTCATCTGCAATGTAATCATCCATGTCGAGGAAATAATCGGTTTTGTGAATGTACTTTACATTTGGGCAACCCTCGGTTCCAATATACACTCTTTCAATTTCGTGATTAGGCAGCACTAGTACTGATACTCTACCCTTACTTGTATTTTGGAATGCCCACATCCCCACCATACCTCTGCCTGTTCCGTCAACTCTCTTGACTACCTTACCACCTCTCTTGTTGAATACATATAATTCTCTTTTCTCTAATGCATTGTCTGTCATAACTTGTCCTCCTTTATTGACGTCTTCAGTATAGCATATTTCAGCCCCCGTGTCAAGTACTTTTTGAAAAATTTTTTCGAAACCCCTTTACTAACTCGTAACATTTTCGCATGGGAAAGAAAAGCGGTTGCCCGCTTTCTTTTTACTGTTCGTTCTTATCGATTAGGGAATTGTAAGTTAACCCTTCACAGTCTGTATACACACCCCTTTTTACATAACAGTTTTCATCAAAATATTTTTTCATCATCTCCCAAATCTCTTTTACGTTTTCATAACCCAATTTGCTAACGTAGCGGTCTTTGTAGTGGTTTTCCATAAAACTATAATCATTATAGGCTAAATGGCTTTCTATCATCTCCATACAGTCAACCATCTCCCATAAGAACTTACCGATGGTGCCAGCGGGTACGTCCCAACGGTTGCCAAACTGTTTTGCCAATGTTTCAACATCTCTAGTAATCTTCATTTCTTTTGTCCTCCTTGATTACACCCTTACTATATCACATCTAAAAGCGTTTGTCAATAGGGAAAGTTTACTAACTAGTAAGATTTGCGTTTGCCAAAAAGAAAACGGGGATGCCCGTTTCTCTTTAGTCCTTGCACGGGATTATTTCAATGTAGATGTTGCTCTGGCGTCCCTCACTATCAGAGATAATGAGTTTGCAATAACCGCAAGCAAATACATTTCTGGTTATCTCTTCCCAGTCCTCTGATTTGGTGTCCAGCCCAAGCCACTCCCGAACCTCTTGCCAATCTTCGGTCTCAAGTACTTTCATAACGCCATTGTAAAGTCTAAAGCCGTCGCATAATTTAATAGTTTTTGTCATTTGCCTTTCCTCCTTTGACAATACCATATTATCACATTTGCTTCTGTTTGTCAAGTGTTTTCGAAAAATTATTTTACGAACTCGTAACATTGACTTCAAAAAAGAAAAGTGGGAATGCTCCCACTTTTACCGGTAGTCGGAATGCCAACTGTCAACCACGATTAGGTCTTCCGTCTGCGCCTCTACATAACCCTTTGCGTATGTACCATAGTCCCCACGAAGCCAAATGCTATCGGGGTTGTACTTTGAGGCAAGGCGTCTGAACTGCTTGAGATATGTTCTTTCTCTCTTGCCCTTTCTATTCTCGGGTTCAATTCCTAAAATGTCAAATATACCTTCATCTGTCAATACGAATTCTCTCTTCATCTTTCTGTTCTCCTTTCCTTATTGACGCCCTCATTATAGCACGGGTAGCGCAAATTGTCAATACCCTTTTTGTTACTAACTCGTAAAACTCGAGTACAAAAAAGAAAAAAGGATTAAATCTCATTTAATCCTAAATCAACATTAAGTTTTGCCCGCTCCCATAATTCACTTGGTACCTGTCCGTTGATGTATCTTTTAATCTGCATTGGTCTTGCGTGTAATACGGTGATGGCACTTCTGTCTCTTACATTGCAAACGATTATGTCGGCGCTCTCTGTGATAATGTGAACCTCGATTCCGTCTGCGTGGTCTTTGTCTACAAAGAACGATTTCCAAATTGTCAGCGTGTCTAGGTCAAGCAAATCCAGCCTGTTCTTCCTGTCCTGTAAATGCTTGCGTCCATTTTCAACCATAGTTTTGAGAATACTTTTTGAAACTTCAACTTCTTTAATTACTTTAAACATTTGCCTTTCCTCATTTCCGCCTTCATTATACACTATCCGTTTTGCATTGTCAAGTACCAAAGTTTACGAACTCGTAACCTTTCAAATGCAAAAAAGAAAAATCGGGCGGCGCCCGATTAGTCTTCTTCTGTCAACGGCAATACAAGTTTAATCAAGGCAACGCAACCGATTATCACGAACGGCAGAGCCATTACCACGCACGCAATCACGGCTGAATTGGGAGTGCCGATTGTCAAGCATACGCTCGCAAGCACAAACCAGAACACTATTTTTTCAATTGAATAAACTAATCTGTCAAACTGTTTCACTTTCTCGTCCTCCTTTGACGATGCCATTATATCACACCCGTATGCAAATGTCAAGAAGGAAAAGTTACTAACTCGTAACACTTTTCGCAAGCGCAAAAAGAAAACGGGGATTTCTCCCCGTGTTTCTCGGTTTAGATTTCCCAACTATCATCCCTATCTCTTGAGATGTAATTGAACATCTGTCTGCCGGTTTCTTCATCGGTGTAAACGAACCCGACCGTGAACACGTTGGAATTGTGAGAAATGATTTTCAGACCGAAGCCGTCTTTCTCTACCATTCTGCGCTTGCAATTTTCCATTGCATTTTCCTTAGCCCAAGACCATGAGCCGTATACGTGGCGAAGTTCATAATCTGAGGAATTGAGATAGCGATTATAAATTGAGTTCTGTAATTTTGTCATACGTTTTCTGTTTTCTCCTTTCGTTTGACGCCTTCATAATATCACAAACGGAAACGGCTGTCAAGATGGTAAATCTACTAACTCGTAACATTTTTTGCAAATTGCCAACGGAGATTAGCAACCTCCTTTCGCCATTCTCATTTCCCGTTTTATGTTACGAACTCGTAACATCGACCCCAAATCTTGCGAACCTGTTTCCTCGTCTCGTTTTTCCTCTCCCCGTTTTTCTTTTCTCTTTCCCGTCCTATCATTCCCGTTCTAAAATGTCAAGACCCAATCCCAAAACCCCAAGCGCAAAATCGTCAGCCATTTCAGAATCCCCATATTGAACCCCTATGGGCGATTTAGGAATATGGTATTCGGTTACTAACTCGTAAAACTCGTTCGTGTGTGTGTACGCGGGTGCGTCTTACTAACTCGTAAGATACAAACGGGAATCCCGAACAGAAAACGGGAACGGGAAACCGCTGGGCACAAACGCAAATGCCGAAACGCTTTTCCGGTCGTTTGTTCGCCGTTTTGATTCTCAAAGTATAAAACCATAGGGAACGGGTAAACGTCCAGCAGACGGGCTGAAAATGCGTCTGGCGGTTTGCAAATTGTTCCACGAAAAACAGAAAACAGAACCGAGGAACGCAAAAAGAAAACCCCGAAACTGTCGGGGTTGTTGTGGGTTTGTTGTTGGGTTTGTCCTTAGCCCTTAAGCCTCAACGTCCATCTTGATGGTGATGGCTAAGTAGTTGCCGTACTCTTTAACGTGTGCCCTGTAGGTGTCCCAAGGGTTCGGGTCGGTAGTGATGAACATATCAGTCCAGCCGTGTTCTGTCTCACAACGTTCCAGCTCTTCCAAGGCGTCGGCGAATGAACCAAATGTTCCCCAAACAAATCCAGCGGTATCAAATAAGTAGTATAACATATCAGTGTCCTCTTTTCTTTTTGTGGAGGGGTTGCCGGTGTCCCCTCCCGGTTCGGAGCGTTGCGCTCCCGGCTTATTCGGTTGTTAGTCTTCTGTGTAGTAGTCGGCTAGGTCGTAGTCTTCGATATAATCCCAGTCTTCCGGGTTGATGTCGTTGTCTAACGTGCTCAGGTATTCCTTTAATTCATCCATTTGTATGTCCTTCCTTTCTTTACCCTTTCGGGTGTGGTCAAGGGGTTAACCCTTGACCACCTGCATGTACTGAGTGCCCGGCTTGCCGACCCGTTCGACCTTGATACCGTCGTAGGTGGCTGCGTACCACTTAATGGCTAACTCAGTGAATCGAACGAGTGTGGCGTCTGCGTCGTCTTCGGGGTCAACGTCTACGGCGTCCATCAGTGCCACGTTGTTGACTCTAACGAATGCAAGGAACTTCAACAGTTTACTATAGTTATCACGACCGTACGGGGTGATGATTTTGTAGGCGTCTGCGGTTGCGTAGCCTAACAGGTACAGAACCGTCTGGCTGTTGACGTAGTCAATAACACGCTTGCGGTGGTAGATAGTACGCTCAACGGTGTTACGTGTGCCGTCTGCCGTCTTACGCTTGACCGTTTCCCGTACGGGTGCGGTGATGTAGCCGTTTAAGGCGTTAAGCGTAGCGAATAGTTGCGAGTTGTGGGATAATTTCATAGTATATGTTCCTTTCTAGGCTTGAAATGCCTTCAAGCAGTCCCGCCTGCTTGCAATTCCATCATAGCATTTTCGGGGGCAGGGTCAAGCCGGTGCACTTCCACCCTCACCGTCCGGCTCGTTTTACTCACCGTCCAAGAGCTTTTAATGTATATACACATTACCCCGCCCCACCTGTGAAAAGAAAAGAAGAAAGGAACCGAAAGAAGTAAAGAAACTATATAGATATATAGATTATAAATAAATATACTCCGGCAACCTCGTTTTTTAATGCGAAAAAAAATGAAAATTAAAAAGCTCTAAATGGCTTAATACGAAAAAAAATGAAAATTAAAAAAGCCTCTAAACGGGGTATAATAGATATAGGAAGGAGGAAGAGTATGGATGAGTATAGTATCACCCACGAGTATTATTGGACAGAAATGGAATATAATAAAGATAAAAGAAATGATGATAGATATTTAGACATATATGATGACATGGAGTGGTGGTATCTGTACCAACTGGGCAGAGAAGATGAATATGAAGAATGTAGAAAAACTGAAAGAATATACAAATGACCCGATAGTCGTTTTTGATAATTTGGATTATGATAGTGCATTAATTGGAATTACTGAAGATAATAGAGCCGTATACGATTATGATTTAATGATAAAATACTTAATGGATACTCAGGGTTGGGATGAAACAGAATCTATTGAATGGATTGAATATAACACGCTGAGAGCTTTGCCATATGTGCAGGGTTCTCCGATTATCATGCACAGGTTTGATTAATATCACCTGCATGTAAGGATGGACATGAGTCGACGGATGAAGACGAGAGGGGGTATATGATTGAAATCGCCGCAATTATATTCAGTTCTGAACTTTAAGACAGAAGAACTGTTTGCCAATGACGGATATGTTCTGTTAGATGACGAACAGCTGGAACAGCATAAGAAGATGCAGCAGGACAATCTTCTGTTCAGACAGATAAGATTAATAACCAATGATTTTGACAGGTTTAATAAATATATCATTTTTGTAGAGTGTCATGGAATAAAACAAAATAACAGTACAGAACGGGCAGATAAGTTAAGAGAAATATTGAAGAATGGTTTTTATGTAAACCAGAGGAAGTTTGTAATAAGTGAAAGTTCGGGCAGCATGACCAGAAACGCTATTCTGAGTTTTGTTGACTATAAGATAAAAGATAAGTTAGATGAAGTAATTAAGATGGGCAACTACGTAGACCAAGTAGTCGTAAGTAAGTACAGGGCATATCGTGGCCTGATGTTAAGTAGTTGCCTGATTATGGAAAGAAATATACCGAAGATTATTGTTGTGCCGGAGAGGGACAATATCATCCCGGATGTCAAGATAAGATACCTTGCCGATGAGCAGACCAAGTTTCTTAATGATGCTGACGAGGAGGTCGTATATAACCGCAAGGTTATTAAGGACGGAGTCCGGGACATCAAGGAAAACTGCTTCGACGGATTTGGAATTATGCACCCAAGCGTGGCGGACAGGATAGCCAAGGAGTTTAATCTGGGGGCAGACTTTAACTCCTGTATTCTGAGGTTGCCGTATATCAAGGGGTGCGTGCATAAGGTTGATTACACAACATTTTTTATTGAGCACGGAATTGAGTTCATTAAGGACATCTGGGGCGTGGAGCACAGTGTGTATGAACCGATGATTATCATGGACGAGTCAATGTACAAGGGATATAAGTACTTTAAGTATTATGATGATTACCGGGACTGGGACTACTACTGGGAGATGTTTGAAAAGTATCATCACGCCATGGGCATAGCCAAATATAACTTTAATGAGGATGAAGAGAAATATTACACAAGGGGTAATTATCAGATTCTTCAGGATTTGGACTTGGACTATAACGAATTCAAGAAATTAAGCGACGTTACCATGAACTACTTTGAACAAATCATGGATGGAGACATGGCTTACATGCTGGCGTTCTTAGGTCTGGTGGGAGGC
>JAEEGL011252735.1_pt1 | contig 25734 bp, 16 predicted proteins | sample 9134231 | NCBI WGS metagenome assembly JAEEGL01 (sample SAMN16246548, study PRJNA631951) | gut metagenome | biome: gut microbiome; feature: rumen; material: fiber-attached | host: Bos | place: Iran: Karaj | collected 2018-10 | reverse complement strand
TGCTCGTGCCCTCAGCGAGAGTGAGCAGAGTTGCTATCTGCGACTGCATATCTGTCGGGAATCCGGGGTGTGGAGCAGTTTTTATATTAGCCTTTACAGGCGGTCCGTCGACCCATACTCTGATGCTGTCGTCGTACTGCTCGATGTTAACGCCTATCTTTTCAAGTTTCTTTGTAATGGATTCAAGATGCTTGGGGATAACGTTCTTGACTATAGCGTCGCCCTTTGTAGCTGCGATAGCTACCATAAAGGTGCCTGCCTCTATCTGGTCGGGGATAACTGCGTAAGTAGTGCCGTGGAGGTGCTCGACGCCTCTTATCTTGATAACGTCAGTACCTGCGCCCATGATATTTGCTCCCATAGAGTTGAGGAAGTTTGCGAGGTCAACGATATGGGGCTCCTTAGCGGCATTTTCGATGATAGTGAGACCCTCAGCCTTTACAGCTGCGAGCATTGCGTTCATCGTAGCTCCGACTGTTACAACGTCGAAGAATATCTGGCTGCCTCTGAGCTTGTCAGCGCTGAGGTCTATCATGCCCTGACTGAGACTGTAATTCGCACCGAGAGCCGAGAAAGCCTTGAGGTGCTGGTCTATCGGGCGGTCGCCGAGAGGACATCCGCCGGGCATTGATACGCGGGCTTTGTTGAACTTTCCGAGCAGTGCGCCGAGGAAATAATACGAAGCACGCATTTTTCTTGCAGTTTCATAGGGTACGCAGAACTTGTCGATAGTTGTGGGGTCTATCCTGTAAGCGTCCTTTCCTACCGGAGTTACCTTTGCGCCCATCTCTTCGAGAATGCGAAGGCTTATGGTAACATCGCTTATGGTGGGGACGTTTTCAACTGTGCAGGGCTCATCTGACAGTATAACTGCCGGAAGAATAGCTACTGCGGCATTCTTGGCTCCGCTTATCGTAACTTCACCTTCAAGGCGTCTGCCGCCCTTGATAACAAACTTATCCAAATGAATTCTCTCCTTATTTTTCAGGATTCTTATTTATCTGCTCCTGAACTCTTTCTTTTGTTATTATTACTATACATGGATATCTGCTTATTCGGCAGTTGTGGTCTCAGTTGAAGCCTCGGAAGCTGCCTCTGAGGCCTCTGCCTCAGTTGTTTTGGCTTCAGTTGTCTCAGCCTCGGAAGTATCCTCTGCTGAGCCGTCGTAATCGGAAATATACCAGCGGAGCTTTTCTCCGTTGTATTCTTCAACTGTTACAGATTCGATCACGAGATCGGTCTTGGGCTTGTTGTTGTCGTCTGTGTCAACAGTCTGAGCCTTGAAAATGAGATCGAGTCCGTCGTATACCTGACCGAAAACAGTGTAGCTGCCATCAAGGAAAGGTGTGCCGCCCTGCTCTTTGTAGACCTTTTCAGCAGAAGCTGAGAGAGTGGTCCCGAGCTGAGCGAAGTCGTCGTCGGTGTACTTTTTGCCGGTAACTATATAGAACTGACTTCCGTTAGTGGAGGTCGAGCCTGAATTTGCATATGCGATCGCGCCTGCGGCATGAATGAGATTGAAATACTTGCCGCCGTCGAACTTGCCTCCCCATATGGACTCGCCGCCGGTGCCGTCGCCGCTCGGGTCGCCGCCCTGTATCATGAAGTCGTTGATAACTCGGTGGAAGGTAAGACCGTCGTAGTAGCCTTCCTTAGCGTGAGTTACAAAGTTCTCAACGCCCTTGGGAGCGTACTCGGGGAAGAGCTTTATCTTAACGTCGCCGTAGTCCTTTATTTTCATGTTGACTACTGTCTCGCCTTTTTCGGGAGCTGTAAAGTTTACAACGTCCTGAGCTGTGGGGTCGTCGTAGTTGTAATCGCTGAGGTGCCATTTGAGCTCCTCGCCGTTGTATTTGCCTACCTTAACCGACTCGATGATGAGGTCGCTGAGGGGCTTGTCGTTTGCGTCAGTGCTTACGTACTGAGCCTTGAAGATGATATCAAGTCCGTCGTATACCTGACCGAATACTGTATAATTTCCGTCGAGGAAAGGAGCTCCGCCGTTCTGCTTGTAGAAATCCTTCTGCTTGTCTGAGAAGGCGTAGCCGTACTGCTCGTACTGACTGAAAACATCATCAGTGATGTTCTGAACGCCTGTAACGATGTAGAACTGGCTTCCGTCAGTAGCTGTGCTGCCGGAATTTGCATAAGCGAGAGCGCCTGCCGCATGAACGAGGTGCGCATTCGTGCCGCCGTCAAATTCGCCGCCCCACATTGATTCGCCGCCCGAACCGGTTCCCATGGGGTCGCCGCCCTGTATCATGAAGTCCTTTATAACGCGGTGGAAGGTAAGACCGTCGTAGTAGCCTTTTTCAGCGAGACCGATAAAGTTCTCAACGCCCTTGTCGGCATATTCGGGGAAAAGACGTATCTTTACTGTTCCGTAGTCCTTTATTTTCATCTCGATAATGGTATCGCCCTTTTCGGGAGCTGTATAGTTTGCGATATCAACGTTTTCCGGCGCAGCCTTTTCAGTAGTTGAAACGGAAGTGCCGTCGCTGATATCGATGTCCTTACCGCAGGCAGTCATTGCACAGGTAGCTGTAAGTGCGCAGAGAGCCGCTGCAAGAAGTCTTTTTTTAAGCATTGATTCCACTCCTTGAATATGTTGATAGAAAATTCCCTTTAAAATCTCTCTTTTTCGTCGTATGGATATAGTTAGTTTATATCTCAACCTTTACATTATACTACATCTTGACGAATTTGTAAATAGTTTCCGAATAATTTTAGCCATATTCCGGCAAACCTTTTGTCAATAACGGGGATTATTCTTTCACAATGCCTTAAAAACGGCTATTTTTCGTCTGCTTTAAATTTATCAATTTTTATTGAATTTATCATCAGGTCTTCTACCGGACGCTTTATATGTCCGTCGTTTTCGGTTTTTACACGGGTTATAGCGTCGATGACGTCGAGTCCCTCGTAGGTCTGACCTATTACGGTCATCTGCTGTGAGAAATTCGGGACTCCGCCGTTTTTGATGAAGGCTTCGCCGAGCTCCTTGCTGCCTGAGACCTCACGGAGCTGCTCGCGGAGCTCGTCGGTGAACTCGATAGAGTTTATGAGTGCGAAGCGGCTTCCGTTGAAGTATTTTCCGCCGCCCATGAGCTTGTTCTTGAAAGTGCTCTCCTTTTCGGTGTTGAGCATACAAACTGCGCCTTTGAAGGGCCATAGGTCCTGACTGAGCTCGCGCTCGATTATTTCATGCGACTTGTCATATCCCTCGGGGAGCTCGCCGTTTTTCTGCTTGCAGCCTGCGGAAGCGTAAACGCCTTCCTCAGCGTTGTAGATGTAGGTGTTGTCGTAGAAGCCGCTCTCGGCAAGCGAGGTGAAATTCTTCACGGCTTCGGGGCTCTGCTCAGGATACAGCACGAATCTGAACTCGCCGAGCGAGGTATCAACTATCGCGATAGGGTCGCCCTCTTTTGGCGGGTCGAGCTGGATAAGCTTCATGGTTTCGGTATCTATCTGGATATACTGGTCGTTTTCAGCTCGTTTTGCCGAGAAATACAGCAATAATATCGTAAGTCCGAACATCACTGCGGAAACGATAAGTATGAATTTCAGGAACGTTCTGCTTTTTTTCATGCATACACCTCATATATACTATTATAATAAATCGGCGGACCATTGGTCCGCCTTAAAAATATCAAAGCTTGTTCTTTTCGCTCTCTATCATCTTCAGGAGGTCGTCAACTGACATATCCGAGGGGTTCTTAGCCTTGCGCTCGAGGTCTGTCTGGTTGAGGATATCAGAGATGTCAGGCGAGCTGCTCTTTCTCGGCGCGGGAGCGGGTGAAGGAGCGGGACGTGAAGCGCGCGGAGCTGCATATCTCGGAGCTTCTTCTCTTGTGAGCTCCTCTACCTGAGCTGTCGAGAGGATACCGGTGTTGTCTGTTATCCTGTCCTGCTCGGGAGCAGAAGTCTTAACGCTTACTGAGCCTGCACGTTCTGCCTCAGCAGTCTTTCTGAGCATTTCCTCTCTGAGGGCGTCCGCTGTGGGAGCTGTAGAGGACTGTGTACCGAGGTTTCTTGCTGCGAATGAGGTCTCAGCCGAGCTTCCTGTCGGGAATGAGCGTGTATTTGTAAGGCTGCCCTTCTGAGCCTTGAACTGCATTGTGCGTTCTCTTTCCTTCTGGTAGGGAGAATCGTGGTTTACTTCTTTCTGGCTGAAGTGCTCAGCGATAGACATCTTCTTGCGCTCGAGCTCAGATGTTACGAAGTTGTCATGCTCGGGCTCGAAGAGCGGGTCGCCGGACATTCTCTTCTGAGCTTCGTTCTTGGCATTTTCGATAGCCTCTTCGTATTCGTAGAATTCGTACTCGTCGTCTTCCTTGCCTGAGATAGCCTTTGCGATGCCTGCGATTATGAATATAACGAGGACAACGCTCGGGATAACGAGAAGAAGTATTATTCCCTTGATGCCCTGAGTGAATCTGATGAATCCGCCGAGAGCCACGCTTTCGGGATTGCCTGTGCAGATAGCAACTATCTTGTCTCTTGCTATCGAATCGGTGGTATCGTCGTGGAGGTCGTCCTTGGTGTAGAAGCTCTGTGTGCCGTCGTCGCCGTAAGCGATGTAGCTGATGCTTCTGATGCTGAGCTTATCGGGCGCGTCAGCGGGATAGCAGAGAACGATATCGCATTCGGAAGGACGAAGGTTAGCGGCGTCCTTGGCAAGAAGAGCTGCACCTGTTGTGAGGTGTTTCGCCATAGGGTTGGGGTCTTCAACGATATACACGTATCTGCCGAAGATATTGGGAGTATTCTTCTTCGAGAAGAGAATATTCACCGATAACGATACTACAACGCACGAAACGCAGATTATGATGAGCATGATTTTGAGTATCGACAAACCTTTTTTCTTTTCCATTTGGGTATCATTCCCTTTCTTTTTCGATTCTACACAGTTTTTTCCTGCCGGAAAATGTATGTGAATATATTATACCACATAACGGTGCGGATTTCAAATGTTTTTTGCAGTTTTAGCAAGTTTTATTTTTTAAATAAATCTGTCGGATTTGGCAACAAAAGCCTGTTGTGATTTTGCACAACTGAAATTCGATAAAATTTGATATTTATACATTTCCTACAATAAAAATCTTGTTTATTTTTGCAAAACTGCTATTTTCTCACTTTTGTTTCAGTAATATATTTATTATGTTGAAAAATATTTGTTGAAATATACAATTGAAAATCAGCACAAAACATGGTACAATATATAATATACTGTTTGTAAAGGATGAAACGATGATACAGCAATATTACGTTTGTGATAAAATGTAAAAAATATACAAACGGTAATAAAGCCGCTCCTGCGGCAGAACGGAGAATCAGATATGGCTAACAAGAAAACCAACCCTCTTATGGAAGAGATAAAAAAGGAATTTCCCAAGAAGCTCCAGTCTCTTTACAGCGTTACTCCCGAGGAGGCTTCTGATAAACAGGTCTATCAGGTGCTTTCTTCTATAATCGTTGATATTCTGGGAAATAAGCGACAGAGCTTCATCAACCACACCCATTCCGTGGGCGGCAAGCAGATATACTACCTCTCAATGGAATTCCTCATGGGACGTTCCCTCAAAACAAGCCTTTACAACCTTGAGATAGCTGACGATGTTCGTTCAATGCTCAAGGAGTACACTATAAATCTTGATAAGGTGTTCGAGCATGAGCCTGATGCAGGTCTCGGAAACGGCGGTCTCGGACGTCTTGCAGCCTGCTATCTTGACGCTCTTGCTACTACAGGCTTCCCGGCAATGGGCTACTCTATCTGCTACGAGTACGGTATCTTCCAGCAGAAGCTCGAGGACGGCTGGCAGACTGAGCTCCCCGACAACTGGCTTCCCGGCGGAAGCGTATGGCTCGTTCCCAAGCCCGAGCTCTCGATAGATATCCACTTCGAGGGTGACCTTCAGGAATACTGGGACAATCAGTACCATTATATCTCGCACGTAAACTACAACACTGTTGTTGCTACTCCTTATGATATGTACGTATCAGGCTACGGCGGAGAGGGCGTATCCGTTCTTCGTCTGTGGGCAGCAAAGGCTCCCAGCTTTGATATGAATATGTTCAACAAGGGCGATTACGCAAGCGCTCTTGCTCAGAACTCCATTGCAAACGCTATCTCAAAGATACTCTACCCGAACGATAACCACCTCGAGGGCAAGAGCCTCCGTCTGAGACAGCAGTACTTCCTCTGTGCGGCTTCTATCGGCGATATCGTAAACAACCACATGATGGTTTACGGTACTCTCGAAAACCTCGCTGAAAAGGTAGCTATCCACATCAACGATACTCACCCGACTCTCGCTATCCCCGAGCTCATGCGTATTCTCCTCGATGACTGCGGCTACGGCTGGGACAAGGCTTGGGACATCGTTACAAAGACCTTCGCTTATACCAACCACACTGTTATGGCTGAGGCTCTCGAAAAGTGGGACGTTAACCTCGTTAAGCACGTTATCCCGCGTATCTTCTCTATCATAGTTGAGATAAACAACCGCTACTGCCAGTCTCTCATGGAGAGAAACGGCGGCGACAGCGCAAAGACCACACGTATGTCCATAATCAAGGACAACACTATCCACATGGCTTCACTCTGCGTTGCTGCTTCACACAGCGTAAACGGCGTATCAAAGCTCCATTCAGAGATAATCAAGCAGTCTGTATTCCACGACGAGTACGAGAATACTCCCGAGAAATTCAAGAACGTTACCAACGGTATCGCTTACAGACGCTGGCTCACACAGTCAAATCCCGGACTTACAAAGCTCCTCAAGAGCACTATCGGCAGCAAGTTCGTCAAGGACGCTTCCGAGCTTGAAAAGTTCCGCGCATATCAGGACGATGAGGCAGTTCTCACAAAGCTCATGGACGTAAAGAAGCTTGCTAAGGAAAACTTCGCTAAATACGTCAAGAAGAGCAACGGAATCGCCCTCAACACAGACAGCATTTTCGACGTACAGGTAAAGCGTCTCCACGAATACAAGAGACAGCACCTCAACGTTATGAATATCCTCACAGATTACGCATATCTGCTCAACAACCCCGATGCAGACTTTACTCCCAAGTCGTATATCTTTGCTGCAAAGGCTGCTCCCGGATACTATCTTGCAAAGCAGATAATCAAGCTCATCTGGGCTATCTCGGAGGAGATAAGAAAGAATCCGAAGATATCCGAAAAGCTTCAGGTCGTATTCCTCGAGAACTACTGCGTAACTCTTTCTGAGCTCCTTATGCCCGCAGCTGATATCTCCGAGCAGATATCTCTCGCAGGTACAGAGGCTTCCGGTACAGGCTGCATGAAGCTCATGCTCAACGGCGCTATCACTCTCGGAACCCTCGACGGTGCTAATATCGAGATAAGAGAGGCATGCGGCGAGGACAATATCGTTATCTTCGGCATGACGACTCCCGAGGTAAACGACCTCAAGGCAAGAGGCTATGCGCCTGTCAACTACTACTCGAGCGACAGCCGTATCCACGAGGCTATCGACCGTATGTACAAGGGCATCAACGGCTGCACATTCAACGATGTTGCAAATTCCCTCAAGGACCGCGACCCCTACATGGTACTTGCAGACTTCGACAGCTACAGAAACGCTCAGGCATATATCACCGAGTGCTACAACGACAAGATGAAGTGGGCTAAGATGTCGCTCAACAACATCGCCGGAGCAGGTATCTTCTCTGCTGACCGCGCTGTTACCGAGTATGCTGACAACATCTGGCACCTCAGATGATCGTATAAGACATGACTTTTAGCGGGAACGCCGGCTCCGGCGTTCCCTGAATAGGACGTTCACGGCAACTGAACGTCCTTCCTTTTAGCTTTACAATTTGTATAAATTTTTACCTGAATCTTTCGGAGGAAAACGCTATGAAACCTATCTATGATACATGGGATCTGAGCTATAAATCTATTTTCGGCGCTGTAAGGCAGTATGAGACCTGCCGCTTCTCGATACGTCTCGCAAAGGACGTACGTCCCGATTTCCCGCCTGTTCTCGTGCTTTTCAGGACCGGCTTCAAGGAGCGATTCATTCCGATGAACGTCACCTCCGCAGAGGACGGCTGTTTCGTATACTCATGCGAATACAACGCACGCTACAGCGGAGTACACTATTATTACTTTTCGTACACCTGCGGCGGCATTCGCCGCTACATAAAGCGTGTCAACTGCCACGAGGGCGCCGAGCAGGAGGGCGACCTCTTCCAGCTCACCGTATACGACAAGGAGTATGAAACTCCCGATTTCCTCAAGGGCGGCGTGATGTACCAGATATTCCCCGACCGCTTCTACAACAGCGGCAAGCCCAAGGAGAATATCCCCGAGGGACGCGTTCTCCGCGATGACTGGGGCGGAACTCCGTGGTACAGACCCGACCATAACGGTCACGTATGGAATAACGATTACTTCGGCGGCGACCTTGCCGGAATACAGGAAAAGCTCCCGTATCTGCATGAGCTCGGCGTTACGTGCATATACCTCAATCCGATATTCGAGGCTCACGAGAATCATCGCTACAACACCGCCGACTATACCAAGATAGACCCTCTTCTCGGCACGAATGAGGACTTCTCGGAGCTCTGCAAGGCGGCGAAAAAGCTCGGCATATCCATAATCCTCGACGGAGTTTTCTCGCATACCGGAGCCGACAGCGTCTACTTCAACAAATACGGCAGATATCCCGAAGCCGGCGCTTATCAGTCGCAGAACAGCAAATACTACGACTGGTACAGCTTCATCGACTACCCGAATGTATATGAGGCATGGTGGGGCATTGATACGCTCCCGAACGTTAACGAGAACGACGAGGACTATACCAAGTTCATCTGCGGCGAGGAGGGCATTATCAACTACTGGCTCAAACAAGGAGCAGCCGGATTCCGCCTTGACGTTGCGGACGAGCTCCCCGACCAGTTTCTCAACAACCTCCGCAAAGCCGTAAAGCGCGTGAGCAAAAACAAGCTCATCATCGGCGAGGTGTGGGAGGATGCCACAAACAAGGAATGCTACGGTGTAAAGCGCCGCTATCTCCTTGGAGACCAGCTCGATTCTGTCATGAACTATCCGTTCCGCGAGGCCATAATCAACTACGTAAAGGGCGGTGACCCGCGCGATTTCATCTATTCGGTAATGACTATACTCGAGCACTACCCCAAGCCGGCTATAGATACGCTCATGAATTTCGTCTCGACTCATGATATCGAGCGTGCGATAAACCGTCTCGGCGGCGAATACTGCGGAGATAAGGACAAGGACTGGATGGCTGAGCGCTGGCTCTCGAACGAGCAGTACGAATACGGCAAAAACCTCTTGAAAACGGCGATGGCGCTGATGTTTTTCCTGCCGGGCGTGCCGTGCATATACTACGGCGACGAGGCAGGTCTGCAAGGCTACAAGGACCCCTTCAACCGCCGGTGCTATCCTTGGGGCAATGAGGACCATGAGCTCATCGAATACGTGAAGGAGCTCTCACGCGTGAGAAAGTCTATACCCAATCTCAAAAGCGGCAGGACTTACTTCGTCATAAACCGCGGACAGATACTCGACGACCGCGTTATGGCTTTCACAAGGCAGGGCAGCGAGACCGATTACATCTTCTTCATAAATCGTACAGGCGAGGAATTCGTGTTCAATAATGTCAGCGGATACTTCTTCAATTTCGGCAGGTACGAGCAGTTCTTCGGCAAATATGAGGACGATACGCTCATAGTTCCGCCCTATGGCTACAGCATAATAAAGGCAAAATTTACCGGCAAGTTTTAAGCTTAGTTTAAGATTATTTTAAGAAAGCCCGTATATACTAAAGGAGGATTAAGTAATCCCCCAATTCCCTTTCTATTTTATCTTTTCTCTATCTTTATCAAACTGCGTTCTCCGGCTTGGTCAACGCAGATTTTTTTGTCTTTTTCGCGGTAAAATATGAACGAATTATTGACAATTCACCGCTCAGGATTTATAATATATATGGGAAAATGGCGGACTTCCGTCAAACATTGTTCTCCGGAGATAAACGATGAAAAAGAACTTTTTTAAATCTGTCGGAATGTTCATCAAGGCTCTGCCGGACGTTCTGATATTCGAGCTTATATATAAACTCATGCTCGTCGCGATAGGAGCTCCGCTGCTGACGCTTCTGCTCAAATACACGATGAAGGTGGCCCATGTGCGGTATCTCTCTGACGAGAAGGTGTGGTTCTACCTGAAGAATCCCATAACCATTGTCGCGATAATCGTTATCCTTTTCTTTGCAGTTGTGTTTTCATTCGTGGAGATAGCAGCGCTTACAGCCTGTTATTCCTGCTGTGCGAAGGGCGAGCGGCTCTCGGTCATAGGAATGTTCCGAGAGGGCTTTTTCGCTTTCCGCAAGGCTTTCCGCGGCAGAGGCATAATCAGCTTTATCACGTACATGGTCTATGTCCCTGTTGCGCAGTTTACGATAGCCTCAGGTATTTTCCTCGCGCCTGTCCTGCCGATAATAAGGACGGCTATGCACTCGGTCGACGGAAAAACTGCACTCATAGTGTACATTGCGATACAGCTCCTGTTTTCGATGCTGATAATAAGCTACAGCTACTCGCTGCACTATCTTATCCTCACCGGAAGACCGTTTCCGGAGTGCCTGAAAGAGAGCAAAAAGCTCTTCAGCGGCAAAAAGATAAAGAATGCGTTATCGCTTATCACATGGGCATTGTTCATACTGCTTGCAACTGCCGTGATAACGTTCTTGATAAGCTTCGTGATAATCATTTTCATAAAGGGAGTATCAAGTCCGCAGAAGGCACTTGTTTCATCACTCAAGGTGCTCAGATACGAAAGCGAGATATTCTCGGCTATTTCGGCGTTTTTTGCTGCACCGGCGGTAATGTGCTGGCTTACGGGAAGATTCTTTGCAGACGTTCCCGAAGGCGAGAAGATAACTCTCCCCAACAGGAAAAGTCACCGCCTAAGACGTTCGCACAGTGCGATACTTTACTCCTCGCTCATTGCGGGAAGCCTTATCCTCAATTATTCATACCTCGGAGCTCTGCATAAGGGCAATATCAGCCTTAACGTGGGCATTTTCACTCCCACTCAGGTAACGGCTCACCGCGGAGCTTCAAAAAAAGCTCCCGAGAATACTCTCGCCGCATTCAGATATGCTCTCGACAGCGGAGCCGACTACATAGAGCTCGATGTTCAGCTCACCAAGGACGAACAGCTTGTTGTGTTCCACGATGAAAAGCTCGACCGGACTACCGACGGCAAGGGCAAGCTCACTGATTTCACCTATGAGGAGCTCCAGCAGCTTTCCGCGGGAAGCTGGTTCGGCAAGGAAGGAAAATTCGCCGAGGAGCGCATACCTCTGCTTTCGGAGGTGTTTGAGCTTATCGGCAACGACATACTTCTGAATATCGAGATAAAGAACCGCGGCGATGCTCTTCTCACAGCTGAAAAGACGGTCGACATGATAAATCAGTACCATTTCGTGGATTCATGCTACGTTACATCATTCTCGTATGCGGCGCTAAAGCGCGTGAAGCAGCTCGACCCGAACATCAAGACCGGTCTTATCGCGAACGTTGCGACTACTACGGCGTTCACACAGCTCAAATACATCGACGCGCTGAGCATGAATCACCTGCTCGTCAATTCGACAGTTGTCAATAATGCTCATCAGAACGGCAAGAGGATATTCGTATGGACTGTCGATAACAACAGCGAGATAAAGAACATGATGGCTCTCGGCGTTGACAATATCATCACCAACCGTCCCGAAAAGGCTTCTGAGATAGTTTACTCGCAGAATGTCGGCGAGAAAGTCCTTACCGGACTGAAAACGATTTTCGGTACCTATTAATGAAATACCGCAAAAATAGCGCCGGATATCACCGGTACTCGTACAGAAGCTTATACCTACTACTGGGGCAAACCTTTCTGGAGAAAGGTTCTTCCCCAGACCCCTTTCCAAAGACTTCCAACTTTGTTTTTTCTGCAAGGGGTACCCCCATATAAACAAAATAGCTCCGTTTTCTCTTTCAAGGGGGTACCCCTTGCAGAAAAAACGGAGCTAAAAGTTTTAGGAAGGGAGTTTGAGGGGAAGAACCTTTCTCCAGAAAGGTTTGCCCCAGTAGTAGGTATAAACTTCTGTATGAGTACCGGCGATATCCTTTACGGCTATTTTTTGCAATCAGCCAAGCTCGAACATTCCTGTATAGAGCTGGTAATACTTGCCCTTCTGAGCGATGAGCGCATTGTGGTCGCCGCGCTCGATTATCTTTCCGTTTTCGAGCACCATTATCGCCTTCGCATTCCTTACCGTCGAGAGGCGGTGAGCGATGACGAATACCGTTCTGCCCTCCATGAGCTGGTCCATGCCCTTTTCGATGTGAGCCTCGGTACGAGTATCAATGGAGCTCGTAGCCTCGTCGAGAATGAGCACAGGCGGGTCGGCAACTGCCGCCCTCGCGATAGCAAGGAGCTGACGCTGTCCCTGCGAGAGATTTGCTCCGTCAGCGGTGAGCATGGTCTGGTAGCCGTTTTCGAGGTGCGAGATGAAGTAATCGGCATTAGCGAGCTTTGCCGCAGCGTAGACCTCCTCATCGGTCGCATTGAGCTTGCCGTAGCGGATATTCTCCATAACGGTGCCGGTGAAAAGGTGGGTATCCTGCAAAACTATCGACTGCGAGCGGCGGAGGTCGCTCTTCTTTATCTTGTTGATGTTGATGCCGTCGTAGCGTATCTTTCCGTCTGGGACGTCGTAGAAGCGGTTTATCAGGTTCGTGATAGTGGTCTTGCCTGCTCCGGTAGAGCCTACGAAGGCTATTTTCTGACCGGCTTTCGCGTAGAGGCTTATGCCGTTGAGAACGGTCTTGTTCGGTTCATAGCCGAAGTATACGTCGTCGAGCTCGACATTGCCGCGGACTTCGGTATAGGTGATAGTCCCGTCAGCCTTGTGTGGGTGCTTCCATGCCCATTTACCGGTATACTCGGCGGATTCGGTGATATTGCCGTTTTCGTCGATAGCAGCATTGACTATGGTAACGTATCCGTCGTCAGCCTCGGGTTCTTCGTCGATGACTCTGAATATCCTCTCCGCGCCCGCAAGAGCCGTGAGTACGGCGTTGAACTGCTGCGAGACCTGAGTTATCGGCTGCGAGAACTGTCTCGTAAACATGAGATAGGACACAAGAGTACCGATAGACATTCCGCCGAAGCCGTTAACGGTCATGATACCGCCGGCTATAGCCGTTGCGGCATAGTGGAGATACGAGAGGTTGTTCATTATCGGCATGAGGATATTCGCGAATGTATTAGCTCGTGTAGCGGCTTCGCAGAGCTCCTCGTTGAGCTTGTCGAACTCGCTGTTTGCGGAGTCCTCGTGGCAGAACACCTTAACTACCTTCTGACCGTCTATCATCTCCTCGATGTAGCCGTTAGCCCTGCCGAGAGCCTTCTGCTGAGCGGCAAAGCCCTTTCCCGAGCGGGCGCCGATGAATCCGATAACGCGGACGATTATCACGAGCATGATGACAACGATTATCGTCAGGAGCCAGCTATAGCACAGCATCATGGTGAATACTCCGACTATCGTTACCGCGGAGCTTATGAACTGCGCGATGCTGTTGCTGAGCATTTCACGGAGCGTATCGGTATCGTTCGTATAAAGCGACATCAGCTCGCCGTGGGTGTGCTTATCGAAATAGCGTATCGGCAGTGACTCCATTTTGTTGAAGAGGTCGTTTCTGATGCGCATGAGCGTAGTTGTGGATATTTTCAGCATTATGCGCTGATAGAGGAAAGCCGAGAAGGCTCCGAAGGCGTAAATGCCTATCATAACGCAGAGTATGCCGATGAAGCCCGACATATCCCACTCGTCGTTTTCGAGAGCGTTCCTGAGATTGTTCACAAGCGGCTTGAGCAGTGCATTTCCGGCAATGCCGGCGGACGAGCTGACGATAACTCCCGCGACAACGACTGCGAAATGGAGCTTGAAGCCGTACATATAGCTGAAAATTCGCTTGATAGTATCCTTCATGTTCGAGGGCTTCTGCATTGGCATCATATTCTTTTTAGGCGGCATTATTCATCAGCTCCTTTCTGCTGGGAATCGTATACTTCGCGGTAAACAGAGCTCGTCTCGAGGAGCTGTTCATGCGTGCCTATATCGGTTATTTTTCCGTCGTCCATAACGATTATGCGGTCGGCGTCCTGCACGGAGGATATCCTCTGCGCGATGATGAAGGTGGTCGTATCCGCGAGCTTTTCGCGGAAAGCCTTGCGTATGCTGCTGTCGGTGGCAGTATCGACAGCGCTGGTGGAATCGTCGAGAATGATTATCTTAGGCTTTTTAAGGAGCGCACGCGCGATGCAGATACGCTGCTTCTGACCTCCCGAAACGTTCACGCCGCCCTGTCCGAGGTCGGTATCGTAGCCGTCGGGGAAGTTCGTGATGAAGTCGTGAGCGCAGGCAGAGCGGCAGGCGTCCTCAATCTGCTCATCGGTCGCATTCGGGTCGCCCCATCTGAGGTTTTCCCTGATAGTACCCGAGAAGAGCACGTTCTTCTGCAATACCATAGCAACGTTGTTGCGGAGGACGTCGAGGTCGTACCTGCGGACGTCAGTTCCGCCGACGAGCACCTCTCCCTCGGTCGCGTCATAAAGACGCGGGATAAGCTGAACGAGCGAGGTCTTTGACGAGCCCGTACCGCCGATGATACCGATAGTCTCGCCTGACCTGATATCGAGGTCGATATGCTCGAGTGCGAGATTGCCCATATCGTTGAAGTAGCTGAAGCTGACGTTCCTGAACGAAACAGAGCCGTCGCGGACGTTCTTCTCGGCATTTTCGGGAGATACGATGTCCGGCTGCTCCGAGAGCACCTCGTATATACGCTGCATGGAGGCGCGGGAGATGATGAACATCATGAACATGAATGAGAGCATCATCAGCGAGATGAGTATCTGTCCGACGTAGGTGATAAAGCTTGTAAGGTCGCCGAGCTCCATAGTTCCGCCGACTATCATGTGACCTCCGAACCAGAGTATCGACACGATGCAGAGATACATGAACATCTGCATGAGCGGCATCGAGAGGATAACGAGCTTTTCCGCGCGCACCTGAGCCTTGCGGACGGATTCGGTGTTATCGTTGAACTTCTTCTTTTCATACTCCTCACGCACGAAAGCCTTGACAGTTCTGATGCCGATGAGGTTTTCCTGCACGCGGGCGTTCATGTCGTCGTAGCGTGTGAGCATCAGCTTGAAGCGCGGGTGAGCTGTTCCGAGGATAAGCGCCGCGCCGAGGATTATCAGCGGTATAACTGCGACGAAAACGAGCGACAGCGACGAATTCATCTTTATCGCCATGATAAGCGCGAACACCAGCATGATAGGAGCCCTGAACGCCATACGTATGAACATCATGAACGCTACCTGAGTATTCGTTACGTCAGTGGTGAGACGGGTCGTAAGCGAGGCTGTCGAGAACCTGTCAACGTTCGAGAACGAGAAGCTCTGCACCTTGCGGAAGAGAGCGGCTCTCAGGTTTTTAGCGAAGCCTACAGCGGCAACGGCGCTGAGTCTTCCGGCAACTGCTCCGAAGAAGAGCGACACAAGCGCCATAAGCACCATAAGTCCGCCCATTTTCACAACGTAGCCGATATCGCCCTTGTTAATGCCGTTGTTGATGATATTCGCCATAACATATGGGATAAGCACCTCCATGAGGACTTCGCCCATGATAGTCAGCGGCGATAGTATCGCCTGTTTTTTGTATTGTCCGACGTGGGATAAGATAGTTTTAAACATGGTCCCCCTCCTTACTGTTTTTCTCTTTATCTTCCTGTACGCGGGATATGAGCTTCCGCGCGAGCTCGACAACGCTCTCGCCCTCACCGCCGACGCCTTCAAGCTCCTGCATTTTCGCGGACATACGGCTGAGGTAGCTGAAGAGCTGTTCCTTTTCCTCCTGCGAGAAGTCGCTGAAAACGCGCTCGTCGTACTCCTTGAAGAGGCTGATATGCGAATCTATCGCCGTCCTGCCCTCATCAGTCAGCGAGAGCCTCTTACAGCGCAGATTCTCCTCGTCGACAGTCTTGGTGATGAGCCCCGCCTTCTGCAATCGCTTGGTAGAAGTCGCAACGGAAGCCGGCGTCACGTTGAGCATCTCGGCGATATCCGCCTGTGTGCAGTTCTCATGCTCCTCGATAGTCCGCATTATTGCGACCTGTCCGAAATGGAGCGGCGAGCTCTCGCTTATACGCCGTATGAACAGCTTTCGCAGGAGATGCAGATTTTCGAGCATTCCCATAATTTCCTTATTATGCGTCATGATAGTCTCCCTTACAACATTAAATATCAAACTGTTAAACGTTTAATGGTTAGCTCCGATAATGATTATATCATGTAACATTAAAAAAGTCAAGTACAATTTGCATAGTTTTCGCCTGTCGGCTTTGTAAGTTTTTACCAATGGAGCGTCCGCGGCTCCCGTTCCCCTACTTTATACATTTCGCATCCTTTACCCCGCCGCAGCCTTGACATTTTTGGTGAAATATATTATAATAGTATCATTAGTTGCATTATATCCCCAACATAACTGAAAGGACGGCGATAAAATATGGATTACAAATTTTCAGCAATTACTCCGGAGATAGAAAGGCTTGCAGAAAAATCAATGGAAGGCTACAAAATAGACCCGGAGCTCTATACACAATACGACGTTAAAAGAGGTCTGCGCGATATCAACGGCAACGGCGTTGTTGCAGGTCTTACCAATATAAGCACCATTAAAGTCCTCGATATGGGCGACGGAATGCCTAATCACGGTGACGGAAAGCTCTACTACCGCGGTATCGACGTCGAGGATATCGTTGACGGCTTTATCAAGGCAAAGCGCTTCGGCTTTGAGGAAACTGTATATCTCCTTCTTTTCGGAACTATGCCGACAGTGTTCGAGCTTGCCGCATTCAGAAAGCTGCTCGCGGACTTCCGCTCGCTGCCCTCAAGCTTTACCCGCGACATCATCATGAAAGCTCCGAGCGACAACATGATGAATACGCTTGCAAAAAGCGTTCTCGCTTTATATTCATATGACAACAACGCAAACGATATATCTATCCCGAACGTTCTCCGCCAGTGCGTCGAGCTGATAACGCTCTTCCCAGTGCTCGCGGTCTACGGCTATAACGCATACAAGTACAGCAGCGACGGCGGAAGTCTCTTTATCCACGACCCGCGTCCCGATCTCTCTATCGCAGAGAACCTGCTGTATATGCTGCGTCCGGACAAGTGCTTCACCGAGCTCGAAGCGCGTATCCTCGACCTCGCCCTCGTCCTCCACGCAGAGCACGGCGGCGGCAATAACTCGACCTTCACCGTACACGTAGTATCCTCGTCCGGAACCGATACCTACTCCGCGATAGCAGCGGCTCTCGGCTCGCTGAAGGGACCAAAGCACGGCGGAGCCAACATCAAGGTAGCTATGATGTTCGACGACATGAAAAATCAGGTCAAGGACTGGAAAAACGAGGACGAAGTCCGCGCGTATCTGAAAAAGCTCCTCCACAAGGAAGCCTTCGACCACGCAGGTCTCATCTACGGAATGGGTCACGCTGTATACTCGCAGTCAGACCCGAGAGCAAAGGTGTTCAAGAGCTTCGTCGAGAAGCTCAGCTCGGAAAAGGGCAGACACGACGAATACGAGCTCTATTCCCTCGTCGAGAGGCTCGCACCCGAGGTCATCGCCGAGGAGCGCCGCATCTACAAGGGCGTATGCGCAAATGTCGACTTCTACAGCGGCTTCGTATACCGTATGCTCGGCATACCGGACGAGCTCTTCACGCCTATTTTCGCAGTATCGCGAATCGCAGGCTGGTCGGCTCACCGCATAGAGGAGATAATCAACTCGAACAAGATAATCCGTCCGGCATACAAGGCAATATCGCCCATGAAAGAATATACGGACATGGAAAACCGCATGGATTGATTTTATCAACAGTTTGAAACGAGGATGAAATATGAGATGTATAGGCTGTGACAACATGATACCGGACGGAGTTAAATTCTGTCCCATTTGCGGAGCAAAACAGCCCGCTGCGGCTGCGCCTCCGCCGCCTCCACCACCGGCTCAGTATCCGCAGTATCCGCAGAATCAGCAGTACGGACAGTATAACCAGTATCAGCAGAATTACGGAGCTCCGCCCGCAAAAGAGTCGCCGTGCTATGTCGGATTCGGCGAGGCGATAGGGCTCTATTTCAAGAACTACGTCAACTTCAAGGGACGCTCCACGCGAAGCGAGTACTGGTTCGCTTTCCTTTTCACTTCGCTGATATATATTGTCTTCGGCATTGCCAGCATAATATTTCCGGCTGCAATATACCTGCCGGCGATGGTGTTCTTTGTCCCGTCCATGGCTGTAAAGTTCCGGCGCTTTCACGATACCGGACGCAAAGGTACTCTGGTAGTGCTGCTGCACGTCACCTCGGCACTGTATTTTATACTCGGCACGATAGCGATATTCTGTCTGATATTTGCGATGTTCGGAGCATTCGGCGATCTTGATGAGCCTACGATGTGGATCTCGCTCGGAGTGATGAGCTTTATGGGATATATCCCCATGATAATCGGTATCATCTGCATGGTGATATGCTGCCTGCCGAGCGTTCCCGAAGCAAATGAATACGGCAGAGCGCCGTATTAAAGAATAAAAAATAAAAAGCATACGAAAGGAATGAATTTCTATGAATAACAAATCAGAGATCATCACATGGGGCGGAATGTCCTGCGTAAAGCTCTCAGCCGGCGGCTACGAGGCAATTATCGCGAACGAGATAGGCTCGAACGTAATACGTCTCCGCGACAACAAAAACGGACTCGAGTTCTTCCGCTACTCCGACAAGAACGACGCCGACGTTATAAGGCAGTCCGCCGAGGTATGGGGACTTCCCACTCTCTACCTCCCCAACCGCTTCGCTGACGGAGTGCTCAAGGCTTCCGACGCGGTGTATCACCTCCCCGTAAACGAGAAGGCTCCATACAACAACCACATTCACGGCTTTATCCACAAGAGAAAGCACGAGGTTGTCGAGCACAGCTCTGACAGCAACTGCGCATGGGTAAAGACCCGCTACATCTACGACGAGAACGACGAATTCTTCCAGTATCTTCCCGTCCGCTTCGTAGCCGAGTACACGTTCACGCTCTCCGAGAACGGTCTCGAGCAGGATATAAGCTTCACTAACACATCAGGCGTTATGCTCCCGATGTCGCTCGCTTCGCATACATCTATCAATTCCCCGTTCGTCGACGGCGCAAAGGAGGAGGATATCCGCCTCACAGTGCCGATAGGAAAGAGATGCGAGCTCAACGAGCGCTGTCTCCCGACAGAGAAGCTGAAAGCTCCCACAATGTCAGACCTCGAGTACAAGAGCGGCAACAAGAAGCCCGTGCTTCAGGTAGTCGACAACGAGATGTACTTCGGCGAGACTATCGACCTCGACGGCGAAAAGTTCCACGGCGTTATCGCTGAGGACATCGCAAGCGGCAAGAAGCTCTGCTACGAAGTATCGGACGAGTACAAGTTCTGGATAATCTGGAACGACCGCGGATTCAACCATTACTTCTGTCCCGAGCCGATGACGGCGATGATAGACGCGCCGAACCTCAGTCTCCCCGCCGATGTGAGCGGCTACCGCGAGGTAAAGCCCGGCGAGACATTCACAGCTCACCAGCGATTCTTCACAAAGCTTTAAAAGCAAAAGCTCAGGCAATGCCTGAGCTTTTTTATTGCAGTCAAGCGCGGTGTCCGCGCAGAATTATCCGGCTTCTGTCACTTGATACCCCAGATATTCTCAGCGTAGTCGGCGATAGTACGGTCTGAACTGAACTTGCCGGCGTTGCACATATTGAGCCACTGCTTAGCCGCGAAAGCTGTCCTGTCGCTGCCGTAGTCGCTGATGCAGCGGAGCTTTGTCTCGACGTAGCTCCTGATATCGCCGAGGAGGTAATAATGGTCGGGAGCGTGCCAGCTCGCGCCGTCGAGGAGTGACATATACAGCTCGCGGAAATCGCCGCTTCCGCCGTCGGAAACGGTTCCGTCGATGAGAGAGGAAACTACCTTCTTTATCATAGCGTCCTGAGCGAAAACCTTGCGGCTGTCATATTCGGGGACGATGCGCTCGAGGTCTTCGACTCTTGCGCCGAAGATGTAGTTGTTCTGCTCGCCCGCCTCCTGAACTATCTCGATATTGGCGCCGTCGTAGGTTCCGAGGGTAACGGCTCCGTTGAGCATGAGCTTCATATTGCCGGTGCCGCTCGCCTCAGTGCCGGCAGTGGATATCTGCTCGGAAACATCAGCCGCTGCAACGAGCTTTTCCGCGTATGAGACGTTGTAATTCTGGACGAAAACGACCTTGAGCAGGTCCTTTGTATCTGGGTCGGAGGAAACGATGCGTCCTATCTCGTTGATATACTTGATTATCGCCTTAGCCCTTCTGTAGCCCGGAGCCGACTTCGCACCGAATATGAAAGTAGTCGGCTTGAAGTTTGTGATGCTTCCGTCCTTGATGCCGTAGTATATCCACAGTATCGAGAACGCATTGAGAAGCTGGCGCTTGTACTCGTGGAGACGCTTTATCTGGATATCGAATACGGACTCGGGGTCTATCTCGATGCCCTCGTTGGACTTGATGAAATCCGCGAGCTGACGCTTCTTGGTCTGCTTGATGTCAACGAATCGGCTGAGAGTATCGCTGTCTCCGGCGAGACCTTCGAGCTCCTTGAGCTTACCGAGGTCAGTTACCCAACCGTCGCCTATCTTCTCGGAGATGAACGACGAGAGCTCGGTATTGCAGAGCGCGAGCCAGCGACGCTGAGTAATGCCGTTAGTCTCATTGCGGAAGCGCTCGGGATAGAGGCTGTACCAGTCCGCGAGGACGGTGTCCTTGAGTATCTGAGTGTGTATCTCGGCAACGCCGTTGATATTGCTCGAAGCGTAGCACGCCATGTCCGCCATGTGAATGAGCTCGCCCTTGATTATCTTGATGCGTGCGGTCTTGTCCTTGGGGACGTTATTCGCGTACATCTCAGCGATGAGCTCCTCGTTTATCTGAATGATTATCTCGTAGATGCGCGGGAGCACTTCCTCAACGAGACCAGTCCACCACTTCTCGAGAGCCTCCTGCATAACGGTGTGGTTGGTGTAGTTGAAGACTTTTTTTGCGGTCGCGAGAGCTTTCTCGAAAGTCCAGCCCTCGTTGTCGACGAGCTGACGAATGAGCTCGGGGATAGATATAACGGGGTGAGTGTCGTTGAGCTGGACTGTGATATAGTCCGCGAGGTTGTCGAGAGTACCGAAGCGAGCCTTATGCTTGCGGAGGATATCTGTAAGCGAAGCGCATGAGAAGAAATACTGCTGCTTCAGGCGGAGCTTCTTGCCCTCGTTGGTGTCGTCGTTGGGATAGAGCACGCGGGAGATGTCCTCAGCGTATATCTTCTCCTTTGAAGCCTCGAGGTAGTCCTGCTTGTTGAAGGTATCGAAGTCGAACTCCTTGACGGGTTCAGCCTGCCACAGACGGAGCGTCCCCACATTCTCGGTGCGGCAGCCGAAAATCGGCATATCATACGGCACAGCCTTAACGGTCTGACCGTTGTACTCGATGAGGACGGTATCTTCATCGCAGCGCTTTGACCACGGGTCGCCGTACTTAGTCCAGTCGTCGATGTCCTCCTTCTGGAAGCCGTCAACGATAGACTGCTTGAACAGGCCGTACTTGTAGCGTATGCCGTAGCCGTCAAGCGGGAGGCTGAGCGTAGCCGCCGAATCGAGAAAGCAGGCTGCAAGACGTCCGAGACCGCCGTTTCCGAGAGCGGCGTCCTCGATGACTTCGAGGTCAGCAAGGTCGAGTCCGAGCTCGTTGAAGGCGTCGTTCACCTCGTCATAGATGCCGAGGCAGAGCAGATTGTTGAATACTGCGCGTCCCACGAGGAACTCCATAGAAAGGTAAGCTGCACGGCGCTTGGAAAGGTGCTCCTGACGGGAGCTGTCCCAGCGGTCAGCGAACATCTCCATAACGGTATCGCCGAGCGCATTGTGGAGCTGCTGCGGTGTGGCGGACTTGATATCCTTGGGAAGTCTGCCTGTGAATTTTTCGATAAATGCTTTCTTGTCCATTTTTCTAACTCCGATCCTTATTTATTTTGAGTAAAAACTTTTTTGGCTGGTTTTAATGCAGCCTGACCCACAAAACAATTAACGATTATACATCTTATTGAGCCTGCGTATCTTCTTTGCAAGCTCGGGAGTGAGGTCTGCCGAGGTTATACGGAACTGCCAGTTGCCGCCGAGAGTTGAGGGCGTATTCATTCTGTCCTCCTTGGGGCTGTCGAGGAAGTCCTGTATCTGCGCACACGCTACCATAGCAACGCTTCCCCACGCCGCGCGGACTACCGCCATAGGTATCTCGCTCTTTTTGCGGACATTGAGGTACTTCCGCGCGAATTTCAGCGACTTCTTATCCATGCTTCCGACCCAGCCGCTGAGGGTCTCGTTGTCGTGAGTGCCGGTATAGGCGAAACAGTTTGTAGTCGTGAAATTATGCGGCAGGTAGTCGTTCTCGCCGTCCGAGAAGCCGAACTGCAGGACCTTCATGCCGGGATAGCCGCATTTATCGAGCATCTCATGCACCTCGGGAGTGAGGAAGCCGAGGTCCTCGGCGATGATATTGAGCTTGCCGAGCTTTTCCTCTGCCATTTTGAACAGCTCGTAGTCCGGACCTTTTTTCCACTCGCCGACTGTAGCGTCCTCGTTGCCGAAGGGGATAGTGTAAAAGCTCTCAAAGCCCCGGAAGTGGTCGATCCTGACGATATCGTAGAGCTGTGAAGCCTTCCTGATACGCTCTATCCACCAGCTGTAGCCGGTCTTTTTGTGGTAGTCCCAGTCGTAGAGCGGATTTCCCCAGAGCTGACCGGTCGGCGAGAAATCGTCCGGCGGACAGCCTGCCACACATACAGGACGGCGTTTTCTATCGAACCAGAAGAGCCTGTGGTCAGCCCACGCCTCGACGCTGTCGAGGGCGCAGTATATCGGTATATCGCCGATTATCTCGATGCCGCTGTCGTTGGCGTAGCGTTTGAGCTCGCTCCACTGGCGTGAAAACTCAAATTGCAGGAACTTGAAGAAGCCCACCTCGTTTTTGAGCTCCTTTTTCGCCGCGGAAACAGCCTTAGCCTTGTGCATCGCGAGGTCGCTCTCCCATTCATACCAAGCCTTGCCGTCGTGTTTGAACTTCAGAGCCATGAACAGCGCATACTCGTCGAGCCAGCTCTTGCTGTCGTCGCAGAACTGCTTATACGCCGGAAATTTAGCCGGCTTGAAGCGTGAATACGCGATATGCAGCACCTTGAAGCAATTCTCGTAGATAAGGCTGTAATCGACCTTTCCGGGAGCAGTCTCCCAAGTGAAGCTTGCGAATTCGTGATGCTCGAGAAGCCCGTCCCCCTCAAGGACTTCAAAGTCGATGAAGTAGGGATTTCCGGCATTCACCGAAAACGACTGATACGGCGAATCGCCGTAGCTTGTCGGAGAAAGTGGCAGTATCTGCCAGCATTTGACTCCGGCGCTTTTCAGGAAGTCCACGAACTCGAAAGCGTGCTTTCCCATTTTGCCGATACCGTACTCGGACGGCAGACTGGATATATGCATAAGTATGCAGCTTTTTCTCATGTTATCTCTCCTTTATAAAGGAATATTTTCACCCGCGGAGCGCATACTAACCGAAAGAGGTGGAATATGAAGCTTTCGCGGTATATTTTCGTTTTTCTTATGGGATTTTTCATTTACAGCCTTGTCGAGGTCACCGGCAGAGGCTACACTCACTGGACAATGGGTCTGACCGGAGGTATCGTCCTCGCATTCCTGTATGTTATCAGCAACCGTCCGGCAATGCGGCTCGTTAAGACCTGCATCATCGGCTCGGCTTTTATAACCGGACTTGAATTTGCAGTCGGGCTGTTTGACAATATTATCATGGGCTGGGAGGTGTGGGACTATTCAGAGCTCCCGCTGAATATCATGGGACAGGTCTGTCCGCTGTTCACTCTGCTGTGGGCGATATTATGCATACCGGCGTATTATCTGTGCCGCTCTATCCGCAAATGCTTTGAGCAGCCGGTTTGCGTTTTTTGATCTTGTCACCGTCAGGCGAAGAATAAATTATGAATCTGATCACGCATTAAATCAGAATCCCTGAGTTTTGAGCTCGGCAACAAGTCCGGTATAAAACTCGCGGACGTCGTATCCTTCGATATTCTCGCGCATGAGGTCTATCACGTCGCCGTGGCTTATGCCGCGGATACTCTTGTTGTCGATGAGCCTGAACTGTCCGTGCTTTGCGGATTCCGCCCACACAAGACCGTCATTCGCGCCGTTGAGCTTCTTTATCAGCAGGTAGCTGATACACAGCGGGAATCCTGCCGAGACAGCGCACTTCATGACCGACATGACGCTCCGGTAGGACACATCGGGCGAATCGGGCATCTGCTCGTTGAGCTCCTTCATGCGAATGGCGCTGAGGTCACGGACTCCAGCCATAAAGTCGGGAGCGCTGTCTCCGAGCTTGCCGAAAATGCCGTTATACTTACGGGATATCTTATCCTGCCACTTCTCCGAGACCTTGCCGAGCAGGAAATCGACCATGTCGCAGCCTCCGTGCGGAGTATTTATCGTCGTTAGAGTTGCAACGTACTTGTCCATTCCGAGTTGACTTATCGCATAGCGCGAATCGAGTCCGCCCTTTGAGTGGGCGATGATATTCACCTTTTCGGCGCCGGTCTCCTCAATGACCTGCATAATTGTATTTTTCAGCTCCTCCGCGCTGTCCTGTACAGAGCGTGCGGACTGCTGTTTGCCGTAGTAAACCGTGGCGCCGTTGCGGATAAGCGCTGCGGGAACTCTTCCCCAGTAGTTGAAAAGCTGCCAGTCGCGGAAGAAAATGCCATGCACCATCAGAATCGGGTACCTGGTCTTGCATATCTCATTTTCGGCGCGTGCGGAATCGAGCTCCGCCTTGCCCGCCTCGAAGTAATACTCGCGCTTCGCCTTTTTGTAGAAGTGGAATATCAGCACGACATTGACTACCGGCACCCACCACCAGAGCAGCATGAATACATACTCGATGAGCTTTATCTGCTTCGCTCCGATAGCTGTACGGATTATTCCCACGAGGAGCGTGAGAAGCGTCGCGAGCGCCGGCATTACGACCGAGAAGCTCTTCGCGACGGCTCCGCGCGGCGTGAGCACGAAGTAGAGTATCAGTATTATCCACTCGGGCAGCAGAGCAGCTCCGGACAGCCATATCAGCGATATGCCGCGTTTCAGCGAGCGCATACGGAAGCTTTTCAGCGGCACCCTCTCGCTCCGGAAGAGGATAACGAGGTAGATGATGCTGATGCCGACCGTACCAATAACTCTCGCGGGAACCGGAACTCCGGTGAGGGAGGTCCACAGCGGCACGAGGTTATAGAATACAAGCAATAATAATAGATCGATATATTTCATGATTGATAAAAAGCCCTCAGGCTATGCTTTCAAATAATTACATTAAGGCAACACCGCACAAAGACCGCCTGACGTCTTTGTACTGAATCTGCTTGGATATTTTCCGTCATCTTACACAGAAATCCCTTGACATACGTCAGTATGCCTGTGGGATTTCTATACAATCTGACGAAAAATCTCACG
>JAEEGL011752071.1_pt1 | contig 25737 bp, 16 predicted proteins | sample 9134231 | NCBI WGS metagenome assembly JAEEGL01 (sample SAMN16246548, study PRJNA631951) | gut metagenome | biome: gut microbiome; feature: rumen; material: fiber-attached | host: Bos | place: Iran: Karaj | collected 2018-10 | reverse complement strand
GGGAAGAGGTGGATTCGAACCACCGAAGTCAGTGACGACAGATTTACAGTCTGTTCCCTTTGGCCGCTCGGGAATCTTCCCATATATTCAGTTGTTTGTGTAGTTGGTGGGCCTTCGGGGACTCGAACCCAGGACCCGCCGGTTATGAGCCGGATGCTCTGACCAACTGAGCTAAAGGCCCACGTTTACACAAGCGGTGCGTTTTAAGCGCTTGAATAGTATATAAATATTGGCCCCGTTAGTCAAGCAGATTTTTAAGCACGGCTAACGGGGCCAAAAAGCCTTATTTTGCTGTTATGTAACCCTTCTTTGTAAGCAACTCGGCCGTTAGCATACCGCCGCCGGCAGCGCCTCTGAGGGTATTGTGAGAGAGGCAGCAGAACTTATAGTCGAAAATGATGTCATCTCTCAGGCGGGCAACAGATACGCCCATGCCGTTCTCGAACATAGCGTCGAGCTTGGGCTGAGGACGGTTGTCTTCTTCCAGATACTGAAGGAAGTGCTTAGGAGCTGAAGGAAGACCGAGCTTATAAGCCTCGCTCTCATAGTTGTTCCATACGGAGATCATCTCTTCAATGGAAGGCTTGTTCTCGAAAGATACGGAAACAGCAGCCGTATGTCCTTCCTGAACAGCTACACGGTAGCACTGTGCAGAGATAAGAGGCTTTTGTGCGATCTCGATGTGATCGCCTGCGAACTTACCCCAGACCTTGAGAGGCTCTTTCTCAGACTTCTCCTCTTCACCGCCGATGAACGGAATGACATTTCCGACCATTTCAGGCCAGATATCAAACGTCTTGCCGGCACCGGAAATAGCCTGATACGTGCAGACGTTGATAGCCTTGATACCATTCTTGAGGAAAGGCGTCAGTGCCGGAACATAGCTCTGGATGGAACAGTTAGGCTTAACGGCGATGAATCCTCTCGTTGTGCCGAGTCTCTTTCTCTGAGCATCGATGAGAGCAGCGTGATCGCTATTAATCTCAGGGATGATCATCGGGACGTCTTCTGTCCAGCGGTTTGCGGAGTTGTTCGAGACAACGGGCGTCTCAAGCTTGGCAACCTTCTCTTCGAGAGCCTTGATCTCATCCTTCTTCATGTTGACTGCGCAGAAAGTGAAATCGATCTGCTTGCAGTACTCTTCTATATCTTCCGTGCTGTACACGACCATCTTCTTAACATATTCAGGCATCGGCAGATCGATCTTCCAACGGCCTGCGACTGCTTCCTCATAAGTCTTGCCTGCAGAACTCGGAGATGCGCAGAGAGCTACACACTCAAACCAGGGGTGATTCTCAAGCAATGTGATAAAGCGCTGTCCTACATAACCCGTAGCACCGATAACGCCTACTCTTAACTTCTTTTCCATACTCGCATTCACTACTTTCATTCTGTATTTTGTCCGTGTATCACGCACAATTGTTTTTGGTACGTGCACAATATTATCACAATGACTTTTTTATAACAAGTACACCGATAACAAAAAACGTTAATATCGCTATGCTAAAATATAACAAGATAAACAATTTGGAGGTTAATAACGGTTGCAGACCTTTCCCGTACTTGAACAGTACTGCAATTACATGCTTGCCGCGCTTGGCAGAGCCGAGCTCACCGTCAAAGAATATTCCTATGACATAATCTGCTTCTGCAGGTTCTACAAGCAGGACAAGATGATGGTCCCCGCCGATACCACGTTTGAAGAGATCGACGTTTCCGATGTGGACGTTAAGCTTCTTAATAAAGTAACTACCGATGATCTTCTGGCATTCATAATATGGCTTTCAAGGACGCGCAAGCAGTCCAATGCAGCCAGAGCAAGACACGTCGCCTCCCTCAAGAGTTTCTTTAAGTATCTCCATTCGAAAAAGAGACTCATCGACAACAACCCCGCTTACGATCTCGAGACACCCAAGATCGGCAAGCGCAACCCCAAGTATCTTACGCTTGAGCAGAGTCAGCAGCTTTTGACGACAGCCTATGCTTCCCCGAAAGAATCCAATGTGCGCGATTACTGCATGCTTACGCTTTTCCTCAATTGCGGCATGCGTCTGTCTGAACTCCGCGGGATCAACACCAACGATATCCGCGGAACAACGCTTACGGTTATCGGCAAAGGTAATAAGGAAAGGACTATCTATCTTAATGACTCCTGCCTGGCGGCTCTCGACGACTGGATGAAAGAGCGCGAATCGATAAAGGTCAAGCCCGAAGCCGGAAAAGCCCTTTTCGTATCCAAGCGCGGCACACGCATATCAGATGACATGATCCAGATAGTCATCAAGCGACTTTTGGAAGAAGCAGGCATAGATACCCGCGTTTATTCGGTACATAAGCTCAGGCACACTGCAGCTACGCTTATGTACAAATACGGTCACGTTGATATCAGGAATCTTCAGATGATACTGGGACACCAGAGTGTTTCAACGACTCAGATATATACCCATGTAGATGAAGAAGCTCTCCAGAGAGCTGTAGACAGCAATCCTCTGGCGAGCTTTGATCCCGAAAAGAAATCCGGAAGATAATTATCAGCCGCTTGTAGCGGAGATAGCAGCCTCTGACGTCGTCTGAATTACAGGAGCCAAAGCTGTCTCCGATGTTTCAGTCGTAGGTGAAGTCTCGGTCGAAGCCGGGTTCTGTCCTCCCTGCTGCGGGTTTACTCCTCCGCCGTTCGGAAGCCTGAGCCTGATCGGATAAAAAGGAATGGCCGCAATGTACTGCTGCTGGATCGATGACTTCTCATAGATGCTGCGTTCCTTGATCAAAGGCGTATTCCTGTAAGGCAATGTGGCCGCAACGAAAGCGACAAACCACACGATGCCCATAAGTATAAGCACCTCGAAAACAAGAAGCGGCGTAACCTGGAAGAAGCTGCTTACTTTGTTAAGCTGCTTGGTCCTCTTAGTCTTCTTAACGTCAGTCGAGATAAACTCCGCCATTCTGTAGCTGGTCGAATCGATCTTTGTGAGGATCTTTTCGATCATTGAATTCTGGGTGTATTCATCGAGCTTCCTCTCCTCAAATGTAAGATTTGCAGGAAGCGGATAATCTGCAACTATAGTCTTCGCGTTCTCGAGCAGGATATCGCCGAAATCATAGATTACACGTTCTCCGGGTATGCTCGCGCGCTTGGCATAGACATCAAGATAAGACTTAACTATGGCCCTCTCACATCTAGTGGGTTCCTTTGTCACGCTGAAAACGGACGAATAGACCATATTTACCGTAGACATGTAGAAATCCTTGAGATTCTCACGTGTCAGTTTCTCATTCCATAGTTCTTCTGCCATCGTCAGAAACCTCCATTCTCCGGATTATCATCATTCAGGAAAGCCATCGGATCAGAAGGCTGCTGCGGATACGGATTCTGTCCGTACATATCCGGAGCCATCTGCTGCTGGTACGCCTGCTGCCCATACTGCTGAGGCGGAACAGGTGCCTGCTGATAATATTGCTGCTGCACAGGTTGCTGCATCGGCGGCTGCATCGGCGGCTGAATAGGCTGCTGAGGCTGGTACTGCGGTCCCGGCACAGGCGCCTGCTGATAATACTGCTGATCATAAGGAATCTGAGGTTCCTGCTGATACTGCTGCATATTCTGAGGCTGCTGCGGCTGATATTGAGGCTGAACCGGAGCATACTGCTGAGGTGCCTGCATGGGAGGCTCCTGGGTATACTGCTGCGGCTGTGCATATTGCTGCTGAGGCGCAACCGGTGCCTGCTGCGGCTGCGGTTGCGTATATTGAGGTTGCGGCTGGAACTGCGGAGCCGGTATCGGTGCCTGCTGTACCGGCGGCTGAGGTTCACCAAACGGAGACTGCGGAGCATAACCCATATTGGGATTAACGTAAGGATTGCCCTGCTGAGGGTTGTTCCTTCCCTGTCTTCTCCTGGGTTCCGGTTTGAGAGTAGGGTCGCTCTCATCGATCGTCGATGAGTAAGCGGATGCAGGATAAACAAACGATACGAGTGCAACAAGCAGCGTCACGATAAGCATGACGATCCTGACATTATCTACCATGAATGCCGTCATGGAGATAGGAATGATCAAACCAATTCCGAGATAGAAAGCATACTCTGCACACTTGCGCAGATTGGTCCTGATCCTTCCGCTGCAGATAAGATAAAGAGCATAAATGTAATAGAAATCGTGGATTCCAAGGCTGATTCCGAGTAAAGCGGAAGTTACCACGAGGGTCTTAGCCGAAGGAAGAAGCGCGAAAACAAGAAGTCCTAAAACAGTCGAAGCGGACTGAATCAATACTCTGATCTTAGACGTAAGAATATGCTCGTAATGCGTCTTTACGAAGCTGCAAACCGCACACGCGGAGAAAGCACAAACGAGATAGAAAAAAGACGAAGTTGCAAGTGAGATCCCGACGTTTCCAAGGAAATTAGGAATGAACACGAGCATGAATGACACGGCCACACCGAGCATGAGGAACGATGAATTGAGGAACCTCCCTGCCCTTGTGTCAGACATGACGCGCAGCCAGCTTCCGACGGTAAGAGGCGCCTCTCTGACGATCGTATTGTTCTGCATAAAATAGATCATGCCAACCGCCGTAAGGATAAGCGTAGCGCCGCTGATGACCGCAACGATAAGCAGACCGAAACGCTCGTAGCAGATACCTGTAATGACCGTACCTACTGATATACCGAGGAAATACGATGTACTCTGAACATTGTGGATTATCCTGTCACTGTAATCCTTGTAACCGAGCTTGCCGGCATTGATCCTGTAATCTCTTAAGAAGTCGATCGGCATTCCGAAGCAGAATCCGACAGGCAGAGCGATAACCGCCGTAACGTAAGGAATGTTGATTATTCCTGCTACTAGGGCAAGAAAATATCCCGCACCCGTAACGAAGATAAGCGCAACGCGGCTGGTAAGTTTGGACTTGAGTTCATACCTTATGGACGAGAATCCGAAGAAACCGACAATGAACAACAGCAGAGTTCCCGCAATCAAAGCATGTACGGCAATCCGCGGCAGATCCGACAGCGTATCTTTAAAATAATCGGCAAACGAGATAGGTATCATGACTGAACCGAATGCCGCAAAGAATGACAGGAACCTGTTTGCGTTTTCTCCGTACATAACCAGTACGGGCGTATTTCCCGTAATGCCGGAAGACATCGTGGATATTATGAGGTTGAGTTCAAATATCGCGATACCCATTGAGATAGCGATCGAGAAGATCGTGAATATCCAGGACAGACTCATTCCGTTTACCGTAGAGACAAAGTCGTCTTTAGGCATCATGATCTCCAGGATGCCCGATACGGTGTTCTCAGAAGATATTATCGGAGCTATGGCACAGACATAAGACTTCCCTGCTTCATTTCTGGTAGTAAATGCGGTCTCCTGAAGCTGGAAACAGTTGATATACTGGTCACCTACACCGGTCAGATAATACTGTTCATTGGAAGTTGCGGTAGCCGTAGAGGAATAGAGCCTGAGGAATGAATCGCCGGCCATTGTGTAGACCGAGACCATATAAGGCTTTTCTTCTCCATATGAATATATCGGAAGCATATAAGACATATTCTCCGATACCTGTGTATAGCTAAGAGCCGCCGCCGAAGTAACTGCGCACTTCTGCATTGCATCTGCACGCTCACTCTCAAGCGTTGTGATATATACGGAGGACAGCTGTTTGGACATTACGAAAAGAACGACCAGGATAATGGCAAAGCAGTAACCGATAGCCGAAGAGATAATTCTCTTATCACGAGCTTTGGCAGACTCGGCAACCTGGACACCCGAATTGCCCTGCTTGCGGCGCAAGATCTTTATAAGCATCTCCTGAAGGATGAAGATAACCACACCGACTACGACTGCGATTATAACAGCGGTCATAATCCTTCCTTCAAGCTTGTCACCGAGTTCGTATAATCCGTCAAATGTACATTTGTATTCAAATACGCCGACGCACATTCCGGAACTGTTCGTGATCGGAAGGATGACGCTCTCGTAATTCTGTCCGTGAACGATAGTCGGTTCGTTTGTACCGTTGAGCCAGCTTGAGATCTCGCGGTTTGCAACGGCGAATTCAGAAGTGTCACCGACTCCTTCACTTACAAGAAGTGATAACTGACCGTTGTTATGTGCGAAAAGGCCGTAACCCTCCGCAGAAAGATTCTCGCTCGTGGTATCTGCCATCATGAGGCTCAAAAGCGAACCGTATTTGAGAGGTGAATTTACCGTGGCAGAACTGAAATCATCACCGTCAATGCAGATCTTGGCAACGTCACAGACCTGTCTGACCTTCTTGTCAGAGATACTCTTGAACTCACCTTCAAACTGAAGTCTCATATGGTGAACCGCAAACGATACTGCCGCGATCGATACCATAAAAGATACGATTGTAAGAATAACGATGCGTACAAGACGGTCAACAACATTGCCCTTCTCCTGCGCGCGATCATTCCTTAGATTTGCCATAAAGTCGTTCTCCTCAAACGTAGTCAGAAAAACTCAATTTATAATTATACTATATTTATTTCAAAAAATAAAAAACAAAAGGGCAACCGCCTGTTCAGCAATTGCCCTGAATGGTTGCGGAGGTGGGACTCGAACCACACGACCTCCGGGTTATGAGCCCGACAAGCTACCAACTGCTCTACTCCGCGATATTAATATGTAATGCATTCTCCGGAATAAATGGTGCTCGTGACCGGACTTGAACCGGTACGGATTTTACTCCGACGGATTTTAAGTCCGTTGCGTCTGCCAATTCCGCCACACGAGCCTATCCGTAAATGCCATAAGATACTAACACCCGTCCCTATTAATGTCAAGGCATTAAAAGAGCCGTAATTTATTCGGTTTTGTAAAATGTAACTTAAACTTAATGGAAAGGTCGCGCATAAAACATTGAACGAAAATCGATTATCGATAGAATAAGACTATATTTAAAAATCTGTGAGGACAAAAATATGCCATTTGATCCAGATGACCTGAACAAGAACAACAGCCTCGGCAACGGGCAGAACACACCTAACGATAATGACGATTTCGTAGGTTCCTCTTTCGCTGTTCAGTTCAAGCCGGGCGATCCTGCCAATTCGGTATCTGACAAACTGAAAGAAAGCCAAAATGATTATCAGGATGCTTTCGACAGCTTCAAAGATGAATTCGATGACTTTATTCTCGATGATTCCATCTCTGCATTTAAGCCTATTGGAGATGAGGAATCAGCCAAGCCTCTCTTCTCACCCGAGAAGGAAGAAGCTCCGGCTGTCAAAGAAGAGCCTGCTGCTCCCGAGAAGAAGCCTGAAGTATCTCCTTTCAAGAAAAACGAGTCTGACATTCCCGCATTCCCTAAGGACGGCGGCACGTTTGACAGAAAACCTGCTGATGATGTTTCAAAGGGGCCTGACAAGACTAACACTCCTGTTTTCGGAAGCAGTGATAAATCTGCTAAACCTGATGCGGCAGCTCAGAAGAAAGACGAGAAGCTCTTCAATTCTGGTAATAATCTTGATTTCGCAACATCAGAGCACGACAAGAGCAAGAGTCCTTTTGCCAACGCAAAGAAGCCTGTTGCTCCTGCGCCTGCCGAAAACATTGATATCCCCAAAGCCGAGAAGAAACCCGAAGTTAAAACCTACGGAACTGTTTCTTCCGGTGTAAACGCTTTTGGTTCTGACATCATGCCGGAAATCCCTGCAGTCGAGAAAAAGGAAGAACCTAGAAACAATTCTCCGTTTGTAATCAGGCCCACGCCTACTCCGAGGCCTGCAACTCCAAAGGCTCCCGAAGCAAAGCCGGCATCACCTGCACCTGCTCCCTCTTCAGTTCCTGCTGCAAAGCCTGCCAAGCCCGAAGCAGCAAAACCTGCTCCCGCACAGGCTCCCGCCGCTCATACGGCTCCTGCAGCAGCCAAGGCAGTTCAGAATGATAAGCCTGCACAGCAGGCTCCTGCTGCTCCTCATACTGCTCCCGCAGTAGCTAAGGCAGTTCAGAACGAGAAGCCCGCACCTGTTCCCGCTCCTGCTGCACACACAGCTCCCGCTGTCGCAAAAGCAGTTCAGAACGATAAACCCGCACAGCAGGCTCCTGCCGCTCCTCATACGGCTCCGGCAGTTGCTAAAGCAGCTCAGACTGAGAAGGCAGCACCCGCTGCTTCTCATACAGCCCCTGCCGCAGCCGCAGCAGTTACAGCTACAGCTCCTGCGCAGCGTCCCGGTGAGATCGCAAAGCAGAGTGCTCCCGCAATGAACAAACCCGCTCCTACCGGAACGGCGATCGATTCGATCAGACCTGATGACGCAAGACGTGCTCTTGCGTTTGAGAAGAGTAACAATGCCGCTTCAGCAGTTCCTCATGAGAAGCCCAACATTTCTCCTGTCACAACTGTTAAGAAGACCAAGAAAAAGGAAGTCAAATCAGTTAAGGATCCCGGTGTCGGCGGAATCATTGCGCTTGTCGTAATCATCCTCGCTTTTATCGGTATTCTTCTGGTGCTCCAGAATCTTGATAAGATCGGTTCTGTTTTCGGAAGAAAGCCTGTTGAGACTCTGCCTACCATCCAGACAACAACGGCTGCTCCTTCTACAGAACCTACTACCGAGCCGACAACGGAGTCTACAACTGAAGCAACCACTGAATCGACAACCGAGGCTACTACAGAATCAACAACGGAAGCTACTACAACAACCACAGAAGCTACGACAACTACAACTGAAGCAACCACAAAAGCTACTACCACGAAAGCAACAAAGGCAACAAACAGTACAACTAACAAGCCTTCTTCCGGCGGTATTGCTACAAAGGCCTTTAAGACAAAGATCACTAACTTCAAGCGTACTTCCAGCGGTTTCAAGTTTAATGTCACATTTACCAATAATGCATCCAAGACAGCAAACCTTAAGAAGTCTCTCAAGGAACTCGATATCCAGCTTATGTCCAGCACTTCCGTCAAGCGCCTGTCTTCAAGCTATATGTCATTCAAGTTCCATAACGGCTGGTGGGTAGGAACTCCTAAGGATGTCCTTATCAAACCGGGAGACAAACTCACAGTTACCGTTAACGTTACAACAAACGGCAAGACAAACTACTTCGGTTACAAGAAGAGCTACTTCTCCTGGCGCTGATACCGCGTTGTAAACCACTAAAACAAAGGGCTGAACTCATGAAGTTCAGCCCTTATTATTTCGGTTGGAATTTGCTTTAGGTCTTTATCTTGACCGTATCGAAAACAAACTTGTCTTTCTTGTAATCGATCTTCAAAGACTCAACATCGTTAAGCTCGCCGGAAAGGAACATGTCAGACAACGGATCTTCAATGTTCTTTCTGATGGCCTTTCTGAGCGGTCTTGCACCGTACTTCTCATCGTAGCCGACAGATGCAAGCTTATCGCCCGCAGCCTTGGTCATGGAGCCCTTGATGTGCTTGTCCTCAAGTGAACTGAAGACATCCTTGATCATGATATCAACAATGGAGCGGATCTCTTCGGGCTTGAGAGCCTTGAATATGATGACGTCATCCACCCTGTTGAGGAACTCCGGACGGAATGTCTCCTTGAGAGCGGACTGAACATGCTGCTCCATAGCCTCATGCGTGCTGTTAAAGAATCCGATCGTTGAAGCCTTAGCCGAGCTTCCAGCGTTCGAAGTCATTATGATTATGCAGTTCTCAAAATTTACATGCAGGCCGTGGCTGTCAGTTAGAACACCGTCATCAAGCATCTGAAGGAGCAGGTTGAAAACATCCGGATGTGCTTTCTCGATCTCATCGAAAAGAATTACCGAATAAGGCTTTCTCCTGACCTGTTCAGTAAGCTGGCCGGCATCATCGAATCCGACGTATCCCGGAGGAGAACCGATCAGTTTGCTTACTGAATGAGGTTCCATATATTCCGACATATCGATTCTGATAAGCGCTTCTTCCGAATCAAACATAACTTCGGCAAGAGCTTTTACCAGCTCTGTCTTACCGACACCTGTCGGTCCGACAAAGATGAATGACGTAGGCTTATGCTTCTTGGTAAATCCGGCCCTGGTACGTCTTACGGCGTTAGATACGGCATGTACCGCGTCTTCCTGGCCGATAACCCTCTTATGCAGCCTGTCTTCAAGGTGAGCCAGTTTCTCAGTCTCGGTCTCGGAAATGGATTTGAGCGGGATTCCGGTCCACATCTCCACTACCCTTGCGATATCTTCAACCTGGATCGGGTCCGGCTTAAGATCATTTTCGAGATCTGAAAGCTCATTACTAAGCTTATCTACCTTCGCCTTAAGCTCGGCAGCCTTCTCATAATCAGGCTCGCGCTCTTCGGGCGAAGAATTCTCCATGGAGTCAAGCTGACGCTGATGCTCGGCCTTTGCCTCCTCAAGCGCTTTCCTCGTATTTGCGAGCTTTACAAGCTTGACGTTCTTGAGGTTTGCAGCAGAACCCGCCTCATCGATAAGGTCGATTGCCTTATCGGGAAGGTATCTGTCCGTGATATATCTCTTGGATGCCTTTACGGCAAACTCAATGACTTCATCCGAATAAGTTACGTTGTGATGCTTCTCGTAGTAATCCTTGATTCCCTTGAGAATATCGATGGATGTCTCTATCGATGGCTCATCGAGCATAACCTTCTGGAAACGCCTCTCAAGAGCGGAATCCTTCTCGATCTTCTTATACTCGGCCGTGGTCGTGGAACCGAGAATACGGAGCTCACCTCTGGCAAGTGCAGGCTTTAAGATGTTCGCGGCATTCGTCGAACCCTCGGCATCACCCGCACCGATGATCGTGTGAAGTTCATCGATAACAAGAATGATGTTCTCGGCCTTTATAGCCTCATTGATAACGCCCTTGATACGGCTCTCGAACTGTCCTCTGAACTGTGTTCCCGCAACCATGGCAGGAAGGTCAAGCTGCCATACCTGCATGTTAAGGAGTTTCTCGGGAACGGTTCCTTCAACGATCTTGACTGCAAGACCCTGTGCGACAGCCGTCTTTCCTACGCCGGGGGCACCGATAAGTACGGGGTTGTTCTTCGTCCTGCGGTTAAGGATCTGGATGCATCTCTCGATCTCAGTATCGCGTCCGATGATCCTGTCTATCTTTCCCTGCGCGGCACGCTCCGTAAGATTAGTACCGAACTCGCTCAGATACTTCATTCTTGAACGGCCCTTGCGTCTGTCTTTGCCGGAATCCGCGCCATCGCGGTTCTCAGCTTCAGAGCCGGGCCTCCTGCCAAAAAGATTATCGAAGAAAGACGGACGGTGATCGTCTCCGTCTTTGCCCTTGCCGTCTTTGTCATCGGTCTTCTCGGGATCGGAAATGCCTACAGGCGTGCTGTCCTCATCGAACTCGTATGAGTCGTCGTCATCGTCATTGCCGTCACCTGCGAAATCCATGTCTCCGCCTGCCAGCTGCTTGAGGAAATCGCCTGGATCTACGGCCATGCCGTTGTTGGCGATCATCTCTTCTAACCTGTCGCTCATCTCATCGATGTTGTCGGAATTGATACCGGTTGCCTTGAACATGTCAGTAACACCGGCAATACCGGATTCATATGCACACTTAAGGCAAAAACCTTCATCGATGCGGTTGCCGTCTTCATAACGGCTCGTAAATACTATTGCATGTCTTTTCTTACATATGCTGCAAAGTGCCATTAACTCTTCTCTCCGTCGTTATTTTCTATCCCTTGTTCCTTTATCTTCCGCCTTACTCTCGGACCTGTAATTATATCATATTGTTCCTCTTCGAGCCTTGCGGTATCGATGAACGCTGAAATATCGGCATACTGGCCGTTTTTGCGCGCCTTCTCGAGAACGGGCTTAAGGAACTGGCCTGTATATGACTTCTTGACCTTGCAGATCTCTTCAGGTGTACCCTTTGCGATAACCTGTCCGCCGTCATCTCCACTCTCCGGGCCGAGATCAATTATATGATCAGCCGTCTTGATCACGTCAAGGTTATGTTCGATCACGACGACCGTATTCTTGTTCTCCGTCAGACGCTCAAGTATCTCAACGAGCTTATGAACATCGGCGACATGAAGACCTGTAGTAGGCTCGTCAAGGATGTATATGGTCTTTCCCGTCGAGCGGCGCGATAACTCTGACGCAAGCTTGATCCTCTGCGCCTCACCGCCTGACAGCGTCGTAGAGGGTTGTCCGAGCTTGATATAACCTAGTCCGACATCCTGAAGAGTCCTGATCTTCTTATAGATCGGACTGTTGTTCTTGAAAAACTCGCACGCCTCATCCACGGACATTCCGAGAACATCAGAGATGTTCTTGCCGTTGTAGCGCACTTCAAGAGTCTCCCTGTTGTAGCGTTTGCCCTTGCACACGTCACAAGTCACGTATATATCAGGCAGGAAGTGCATCTCTATCTTGTTGACGCCGTCTCCTGCACAAGCTTCGCATCTTCCGCCCTTGGTATTGAAAGAGAACCTTCCGGGACCGAAGCCTCTGGCCTTTGCGTCAGGAGTCTCCGAGAAGAGCTTTCTGATCAGATCGAAAAGTCCGATATACGTAGCAGGATTACTTCTGGGAGTCCTTCCTATCGGGCTCTGGTCAATGCAGATGATCTTGTCGAGGTTGGAATATCCCGTGATCCTCTCACACTTGACGCGCGTCTTATGAGCGCCGTTAAGCTCATGTGTGAGATAAGGAACCAGCGTGGAGTTGATCAGCGATGACTTGCCCGAACCCGATACGCCCGTAACGACCGTAAACAATCCTATCGGAATATCGACATCGATGTTTTTCAGGTTGTTGACCGAAGCACCCTTGATAGAAAGCATCTTCTTGGGATCAGGCTTCCTTCTGTCAGAAGGCACGGGGATGTATTTCCTTCCCGACAGATAATCACCGGTAACCGATTCGGGAGTATTGATAATGTCATCTATCGTTCCCTGCGCTACGATCCTGCCTCCGAATATGCCTGCTCCGGGTCCTATGTCAATGATGTGATCGGCAGATCTCATGGTCTCTTCGTCATGCTCTACGACCAGGATCGAATTGCCGAGATCCCTGAGCTTAAACAAAGTCTTTATCAGCTTGTCGTTATCTCTCTGGTGAAGTCCGATAGAGGGTTCATCAAGAACATAGAGAACACCCTGCAGACCTGCGCCTATCTGCGTTGCAAGCCTTATTCTCTGAGCTTCGCCGCCTGAAAGCGTAGAAGACGATCTTGAAAGAGTCATGTAATCAAGGCCTACGTCGAAAAGGAACCTGAGCCTTGCAGACACCTCTCTCATGATGGGAGCAGAGATCTCTGATTTCATCTTTGAGAATGTAAGACCTTCAAAGAAGGTGATCATGTTCTTTACGGAAAGATTCGTAAGCTCGCTTATGTTCTTGCCGCCTATCTTAACTGCAAGACTGTTGGGATTGAGTCTGGCGCCTCCGCACACGGGGCAGACGTCAATGCTCATATAGCGTTCGTATGAAGCCTTCGCCTCTTCAGACATGGATTCTCTCCAACGTCTGTTGACGCTGGGGACGATGCCTTCCCATGCCGCATAGTAATCGCCTTCTCTCGGATATACGGAGTTGGTCGTATCGATCTTCATCTTCTCGCCGCCGTTGCCGTACATGATGATGTCCTTGATCTTATCGGGGAGCTTATAGTACGGAGTGTCGAGCGAGAACTTGTACTTCTCGGACAATGCAGTGATAAAGCCTCTTCCCCAGCTCTTGGGATCGTCAAAATTCCAGCCTGCAGTCCTTACAGCGCCTTCATTGATGGAAAGCTTGGGATTGGTTACGCAAAGCTCGGGATCGACCTTAATGAGCGTTCCGATACCGGAACAGTTGGGGCACGCACCCTCAGGGCTGTTGAACGAGAAGCTCCTTGTTGTTATCTCACCGAACGAGATGCCGCAGTCAGGGCACGCGAGATTCTGCGAGAAGAATTCCTCATTCGTCTCGTATTCCTTCTCACCGCTCTCCCCCGTCTTGGCAGTCTGCGTCTCAACAAGCAGCAGTCCGCCCGAGAGCTTAAGAGCTGTCTCGCACGAATCATTGAGTCTAGTGGTGTTCGATTCCTTTATAACAAGACGGTCAACAACAACATAGATCTCGTGCTTGTTATTCTTGTTGAGCTTGATCTCTTCATCGAGCTCATACATTATGCCGTCGACCTTGACTCTCGCATAACCCGAACGTCTGAAGCTGTCGAAGAGCTTGCCGAATTCACCCTTCTTACCCCTTACCATCGGAGCGTAGATTATCATTCTCGTGCCCTCGGGATATTCCTTGAGCTTATCGATTATCTGATCGATGGTCTGGGTGCGGATTGGCTTGCCGCACTTAGGACAGTACGGTTCACCGACGCGGGCATAGAGCAGTCTTAAGTAATCGTATATCTCGGTTACGGTACCGACTGTGGATCTCGGGTTAGATACAGTTGATTTCTGGTCGATCGATATCGCAGGAGAAAGACCTTCAATGCTGTCCAGATCAGGCTTCTCAAGCTGACCTAAGAACATCCTCGCATAAGAGGAAAGCGACTCCACGTAGCGGCGCTGGCCTTCTGCGTAAATGGTATCAAAAGCAAGAGATGACTTGCCGGAACCTGAAAGTCCGGTAATTACGACCATCTCCCGTCTCGGAATATCGATATCTATATTCTTGAGGTTATGCTCTCTGGCGCCTCTTATCCTGATGAACTTATTCTTTTCCATGTCAGTTACCGTCTATAATAATCAGTGAATTATAACACGGATTATAAATATAATCGTGTTAAATAAGAGGACAATTTGTCACCCGCTTTACGCCGATAACCGGATGTCCTTAAAAGTCACTTTCTGATGTATGTGAACGGGCATCCGTAGAAGCTGTCGTCTTCCATGGAATTGATCTCGATTTTCTGAATTACGCAGCCGGCTTCAGGAGCCTTGAAAACAAGCTCGTGTTCGCCTTTCGTGAGGACGGCGTCAAAGCTTATCTTGCGCTGGTTATTAAGCACGGCGTTGCACCAGTTGACGTCAGAAGACGTTCCCACGCTGTAGTTTTCGGGGAGCATAAACAATTCCGTTGCCGCCTTGTCCAATTCAGCGATGAACCTTACCCTTCTGTCCTTATAAGGATTGTTGTTCGGCGCAAAGCAGAATGAGATATGATACTGCCCTTCATTATTGATGACAAACCTGTACGTAAGCGACGGTGCATCCGCATCTTCGTAATCCATTGTTAGCGGATACGGTTTGCAGGAAGACAGTGCCTTGCCGTAGTTTTGCATTATCAGCCATCCCGAGCCGTCCGGCGCGTACGAATCGGCAAAGCAGCCCGCGGAGATGCCGATGTATCCGAGCGTCTCGATAAACGTGCCGGAATCATATACCAAAGCGTCAAAGACACGGGCCTTCACTATGATGTTAGTCTCATCAGAGCCGTTATATATCTTAAGGTTTGCTTCGGCGTCCTCTGACAGACCATTCCAGTCGATACTCACTTTGCAGCACATGAATCCCGGGAATATCTCACTGACATCAACATTGATCCAGTTCTTGTCCGAACTGAAAGATAACCCGTCTTTGTGATTCATTACGAAGATAACTTCGGTATTGTCCTCAAGCGAAGAGAAAACCAGTTCGCCTGCGTCTTTTCCTATCAGGACAGGCGTGTTGCAGTTAACCGAAACCAACGTATCCTTGCACTTCTCATAATCAAGGAACATAGGCTCGGGATAATCAGAGTCCTCATCGTTCCAGTTAACGAAATCGACGTGCTTAGAAGACATCATGCCCTTCCACTTGCCGCCGCTCATTTCCTCGTTATACTGCCTGACAAGCTCTTTGTCCTTATCTATGGCCTGTTTAAGCTGATTTGCGATATAACTCGCCGCGAAAACATTCCACCCCGCGAGAAGACGGTTAAACCCGGCATATATCATCATCTTGCGGAGATTTGCGGAAGCCAGCGCAGGAAACTGTACGAGGCCGAACAAAGCGTTTCCGCGCTCACTTTCAAAGTCTGTACCGAAGCTGGACGCAAAGCTCTCGATCTGCTCTGCACGCCCGAGTTCCTCAAACGCTTCTAAACTGTCCGAGAACTTGAACGTATCGGGATGCGTTGCTTCAGGGCGTCTGTCGCCGTTCATCTTCGTATAATCGAAAAGGATCTTAAAGACCTCCGACTTCTCTTCCTTATCGAGCGTGTCTTTAAACTGTTCGTCTATCCAGCCGAGCATGAAATCGTCAGTAAGATCAGGCTCGCTCCACTTCTCATAATCGTAAGCAAGTGCCATGAAATAACTGAGCGGGAGCTCCTGCGGACGAAGGTCTCCGACATTTGCGATCCATATCTTCCTGATACCGTATTCGTATGCCGTAGTCAGCTGTTCCCATGCCTTGATGAGCGGCGTTGAATTGACCCACTCATAAGAGACCGGGTCACCATGATAATCAAAGTGATAGTAGATTCCAAAGCCCGCTTTGCGGTCACGGAGCTCCTTGTCCGGAACAGTCCTGAGATTGCCGAAGTTATCGTCTGACAAAAGAAGCGTCGCATCTTCAATGCCTTCCCATGACTTAAGGCCTTCGGTGTCCTTGTCTCCGTAGAAATAATCCTCGACCTCTTTATAGAGTGCCAGGACCTTGGGAGCATCTTTCAGGCCATGCTTTTCGAGTATCTCTTTTTGCGCATTTATCGTGTTCTTTAGCAGATCGATATTATCCTTAAGCGTTGCGTCTTCGCCAAGGATCTTGCTGTCTCTTTCGCCGCGCATTCCTATCGTGATGAGCGATCTGTAATCCTTATTGCGGATCACCGAGTCTTCCCAGAATCTCTTCAATCCTTCAGGGTTCTTGTAAAAGCTCCAGTCTGTGCCATAGCCCTCCGAATCGGATGAGCTCTTATAGTGTGAGAACTCTTCACCCGCTCTGAAAAGCGGTTCGTGATGTGACGTTCCCATATAGATTCCGAGTTCATCCGCGAGTTCTGCGGATGCCGTGGGAAAGGCTTTTCCGTCCTCACTGAAAACGGCGCTCCACATTGCAGGCCAAAGGAAATTACCCTTAAGCCTCAGCAAAAGATCGAATACCTTCTCATAGAATTCCTCGTTGAAATCTCCGAATGTGTTGGTAACCCACGAGCCGAGCGACGGCCATTCGTCATTGAGGAAGAATCCCCTGTATTCGACGGAAGGCCTTTTCGATACGAATCTCAGCTTACTCTCATCTGCTTCAACCGTTTCTTTTCTGTCTGTTACAGCATCACCGAAATAATGCCAGGGTGATACGCCAAACAAAGACGAAATATAAAGCAGGCCATATTCAACACCAAGCTTATCGCTTCCGGTAATGAAGATAATAAGCTTACCTTTGTCCTCACGATAATCTATCGAGAACTGTTCCCTGCCGTCCTTTATCTCATCCGGAACGCTGACGTCAAACCCCGGTTCGTTAAAGACCCCGGCCAATATGACAAGGCTGCATTCGGCGGCAGTTCCGTTATCGATATCAAGTGATCTTACGACTCTCGATGACTTTACATGACAGCCGGTAACTTCCCTGATATCCTTGGCAAGCGCAGAAGCCGTCCTGAGAATGCCCTTATCGTTGCCGCTTACTAATATGGCCGCTTTAGAGTCTTTGCAAAATAAACGTATCACAAAAGCACCTTTACCTTTCACATCTGAAGTAATGCCTTCTCGGCAAATCTCGCACCCAATATGCTCTTGTTCTGAGGATGCAGTTCAAACGGTTCAGATAAGTCTTTTGCGCTGACGACCTCACACAAAGGCACCATGGAAGGCGCATTGAGCTGCATTTCCTGGACTGTCTTCCAGCCTTCCTGGATAGTAAGTCCGTTATCGGAGAAACCGCTTGCTATATCGCCTATCTTTCCGTTTGCCGGATCATCGAAATCAGCCATGACCGTGCAGATCACGGGCAAGTCATCTCCAAACACTTCGCGGAGCTTCAATACCATAGCCTTGAACTTCTCATCGTAGCGTGCGGGATCGCTCGCGTTGGACTCACCCTGATACCACCAGATGCCCTTCATCGCGTAATCCCTGACCGGCAATACCGATGATTGGAACAAAGCCGAAGGGATCCACTGGGCCATGAAGAAAGGATCTTTCTCTGTCTTGGTCTGTGTTCCGATCTTATACTTCCATTTGCCCGTCAGATCAGTCTTCTTTCCGTCAATGCAGATAAAGTACTGGTGATCAGGCAGGAACGCGCTGCATCCGTGCTCGACAACAAGACGAACCGCAATAAGGTTCTTTCCGGGTCTTAATACCTCCGACGGAAAATGATACTTCCTCGGAGGATAGCAGTAAGGCGTCGTTCCGACCTCAACTCCGTTCACGTAAGTTATGTCGGAATCTATCATCTCGCCCAGGTAAAGGAACACATCGCCTTTTCCCGCCTCACAGTCAATTTCAAACTCACGGTAGAGCCAGACGCTTCCGAAGAAACGGTCATCTCCCGTGCTGCTCCTGATAAATGGAACGTTGATCTCTTCCGCATCGTCAGGTATCTCATTCTCAAAGCCTTTGCCGATATCATCATTTAACGAATCGACCCATGCCGCCTGAGTGATCTCCTGGTTCTTTAAGAATTCCTGGACAGATCCGTCAGCCATGAAAGGCGCCGCTTTCGTCCTGAAATCGCCAAAACCGTCCAAGAGATCCAACGGCATCCATGCTTCTATCGATGCGCCGCCCTGCGCCGCGTGAACGAGACCTATCGGTATCTGAAGCTTTTCGTATAGTCTTTTTGCAGCGAAAAAGCCAACTGCGCTGAACTCCATCAATTCATTTCCCCGGGCCCTCGTCCAAGGGTTATCCGGAAGGCTTGCTTCCTTCGTAGGATCGAGCCTGTATTCAGGCATGAGCAGATACTGCCTTATGTAAGGATAATCGCACTCTTTGACTTCATCTTCAGTAACATCTAAAGTACGGTACACCGGAAGTTCCATATTCGACTGCCCTGAAAGATAGTAAACATCACCGAAGCAGACATCATTGTAAGTTATGGAATCATTTCCGGAAGAGATGGTCATGTCATAGCCTGTACCGGCTTCATGCGCGCTGACTTCGCAGACAAAACCGCCGTCAATGACAGGTGCTTTAAAGGTTTCCTTATTGCCGTCTTTTTCGAGGATAACGGTAACCTCTTCACCATCAGCTTTGCCGAAAACACGGCAGGTCTTGCCTCTTTGAAGGATCATGCCGTCTCCGAAGATGCCTGCGGGAATAAGACCGCTGTCGTTGGTATAAGTCATAGGCGTAGTCATAACCTTTCAGTTTTTCTAGATTATACCGCGACTATGACTGAAATAAAAAATCCGGACTGACGTCCGGATTCTATTAACTGGTGACCCCAAGCGGATTCGAACCGCTGATTGCGCCGTGAGAGGGCGCCGTCTTAACCACTTGACCATGGGGCCGTTTGACTTTTGCCCGTGTATATTACCACAGGTTTAAGTCAGGCGCAAGTATTTGAATTTATCTCTCGTTCATCGGAACGTAAGGTCTTCTCTTGTTTACGCACTTGAATGCGGGACGCATGATCCTTCCGCCGCTGACGAGCTCTTCTATTCTGTGAGCGCTCCAGCCTGCGATCCTTCCGCATGCGAACAGAGGCGTAAAGAGTTCCTGCGGGATTCCGAGCATCGAATAAACGAAGCCCGCAAAATAGTCAACGTTGGCGCAGACGATCTTGTCGTTCTTCTTTACCTCATGGAATACGTCAGGCGCAAGCTTTTCGACACGCAGATAGAGATTGTAAAGATCCATATTGCCGGTCTCTTTTGCAAGAAGCTCGGCGTACTTTCTGATGGTAACGGTCCTCGGATCCGAAAGCGTATAAACGGCGTGTCCGATACCGTAGATAAGACCTGATCGGTCGAACGCCTCCCTCTTGAGGATCTTTGTAAGATAAGCTCTTATCTGGTCTTCGTCTTCCCAGTTGCTTACATGCTCTCTAAGGTCCTTCATCATGCCGTATGCCTTGTTGGATGCGCCACCGTGCTGAGGACCCTTCAGAGAGCCTACAGCGGCCGCCATGACGGCATAGGTATCAGAACCCGTAGAAGAAACAGCGTGAGTTACAAACGTTGAATTGTTGCCGCCGCCGTGCTCAGCGTGAAGCACGAGCATGAGATCCAATATCCTTGCCTCAAGGTCGGTAAACTTTCCGTCCGGACGCATCAGATAAAGGATGTTCTGAGCGGTATTGTATTCAGGCTTAGGATCGTGGATATAAAGGCTGTGGTGCTCGATATAGTGCCTGCGCGCCATGTAAGCATACGCGATCAAGACAGGGAACCTCGCGATAAGCTCCGTGCACTGTCTTACGACATTGGGAATTGACGTTGAATCGGGATTGTCGTCATATGAATAAAGCGCGAGAACGGATCTTGCGAGCTTGTTCATGATATCCGGAGACGGAGCCTTCATTATCATGTCTTCGGTAAAGTTCTCAGGAAGCCCTCTTACGCTCGAAAGAAGGTCATTGAAGTCCTTAAGACCCTCTCTCGTGGGAAGATCTCCTGTAAGGAGCAGGAATGCGATCTCTTCAAAACCGAATCTCTTCTGAGGGAAGAAACCGTTAACGAGATCTGAGATCTCATAGCCCTGATAGAAGAGCTTGCCTTCAACCGGGATCCTGTCGGCATCGTCAACGATGTAACTCATGACTTCACCGACCTCCGTGAGGCCTACGAGAACGCCCGTTCCGTCGTTGTTGCGGAGTCCGCGCTTTACATTATATTTCGTGTACAGATCGGGATTGATATGCGATTTTACGCTCGCAATGTCCGCAATCTTATTAATAAGCTGTTCTTTCTGTTCCAGATTCATATGATCACTCTCTATCCGGAATAATCCGGAGATACTATTTGAAAGATTAACCTTCCGCGTGCTGCTCTCTTGTGAAGTTCAAAAGACCGCCTGCAAGAAGCATTCCGCACTGTCTGTCAGAGATGGAAAGAGTTGTTGCGAAATCGTAGCCCTGTGTCTTGTTGGTAACGATAACGCTCTTGCCTTCCTTGGATGCGGCGATAACCTGATTCCTTGCATCCTTGATCTCGAGTTCATCAAGCATTCCGAGCTTGTCGTAATCGGCCTTGTCATTGAATACGAGCGGAAGGATTCCGTTGTTGATGAGGTTAGCCATGTGGATCCTTGCGAATGAAAGCGCAATTACACCCTTGATGCCAAGCTGGAGAGGAGCGAGAGCTGCATGCTCACGTGAAGATCCCTGACCATAATTCTCACCGCCGATAATGAATCCGCCGTTGTTCTCCTTTGCTCTCTTGGGGAACTCCTCATCACAAGGTGTGAGGCAGAAATCAGCAAGATACGGAACGTTACTTCTGTAAGGGAGAAGCTTGGAGTTGGAAGGCATGATGTGGTCTGTCGTGATGTTGTCCTCGAGCTTGATCAATACCTTGCCGTCAACTTCCTCACCGAGCTTTGTGTTAACCGGGAAAGGCTTGATGTTAGGTCCTCTAACGACCTCAACGTCACTGCTGGACTCAGCCGGCATGATGACCATGTTGTCGTTGACCATGAATGTATCAGGCATCTCTACTACCGGAGGTTCACCGAAATCAGCAGGGTCTGTAACGACACCGGTGATAGCTGCAACGGCAGCAACCTCAGGGCTTACGAGATAGATGGAAGCGGACTTTGTTCCGGATCTTCCATAGAAGTTTCTGTTGTTTGTTCTGAGCGATACTGCATTGGTCTTAGGTGACTGACCCATGCCGATGCAGGGGCCGCAGCCGCACTCGATGATCCTTGCGCCTGCAGCGATCATGTCGGAAAGAGCACCATTCTCAGCGAGCATGTTAAGAACCTGCTTGGAACCGGGAGCGATAACGAGAGATACATCGGGAGCTACTGTGTGACCCTTAAGGATCGCAGCCACCTTCAGCATGTCATAGAGTGAAGAATTGGTGCATGAACCTATGCAGCACTGGTCAACCTTGAGACCTGCAACGTCCTTGATGGAAACTACCTGGTCAGGCATATGAGGCTTTGCGATGAGCGGTCTTAAAGCAGCGAGGTCGATCTCGATCTCCTCATCATAAACCGCATCGTCATCAGCCTTGATCTCTGTCCATGCGTCTTCCCTGTCCTGAGCCTTAAGGAATTCTCTTGTGATCTCATCGGAAGGGAAAATCGAAGTCGTAGCACCGAGCTCAGCGCCCATGTTTGTGATGGTTGCACGTTCAGGAACTGAAAGTGTCTTAACACCGTCACCCGCGTACTCGATGATCTTGCCGACACCGCCCTTAACGGTCATGATGCGGAGAACCTCGAGGATGATATCCTTTGCTGTCGCCCAGTTGCCGAGCTTGTTCTTGAGGGTTACGCGGACCATCTTAGGCATTGTGATGTAGTAAGGACCACCGCCCATTGCGACTGCAACGTCAAGTCCGCCTGCGCCGATGGCAAGCATGCCGATACCGCCGCAAGTAGGTGTGTGTGAGTCGGAACCGAGAAGTGTCTGTCCCGGAATGCCGAAACGCTCAACATGAACCTGGTGGCATACGCCGTTGCCCGGACGGCTGAATCTGATGCCGTGCTTAGCGGTTACTGTCTGAATGTACTTGTGGTCATCTGCGTTCTCAAAGCCTGACTGAAGCATGTTGTGGTCAATGTACGCAACGGAAAGCTTCGTCTTAACGCGGTCAACACCGATGGCCTCGAACTGGAGGTAAGCCATGGTACCGGTTGAGTCCTGTGTAAGCGTCTGGTCGATCCTGATGGAGATCTCCTCGCCTGCCTTCATCTCACCGGATAAAAGGTGATCCTTAATGATCTTCTGTGAAATTGTCATGCCCATGGAAATGTTCCTCCTTATATTAGCCTTGCAATTATAGCATTTTTATATATAAAAATCAGACAACGCCGGCATTGTCGCGCAAATTTCAATATTTACAACAAAAAGACCTTTTTCGAGGTCTTTGTTTTTATCAAATTGTTTAATCAATTAAAGGGATTAAGCTTTATTTGCGCTTTGATGAAAGCACATAACCGGTTATCGCCGAAGCTGCCGCAGCATTAAGCGATTCAGCTTTGCCGGGCATGGGTATCTTAACAAGATCGGTGCATTTGGAAGATGAGCTATCCGTCAGACCCCTGCCCTCATTACCGATGAGATAAGCCGCAGGTAGCGTGATCTCCGACTCATTAAGGTCTTTTCCTTTCAGATGCATCGCAAGCGTTCTGATGCCGTTTTTCGCGAAAAAAGCAAACGCGTCATCCATTGAAGATGTGACCAGCGGAAGATGCCAGACCGAGCCCATCGAAGAACGCAGTGTCTTCTCATTGAAAGGATCGCATGTCGAAGGTGACATTATTACCGCAGTAAAATCAAATGCATCAGCGGTCCTGATTATCGTTCCGAGATTGCCCGGATCCTGGATGTCCTCAAGAACGGCATATATGTCATTGCCGTCACCTCTTATCGGGATGTCTTTCTCAAGCGCGGGCTGCCTTACTATGCAAGCGATACCCTGGGGATTAACCGTGGAAGCTATCTTTTTGAAGCAATCGTCGCTTAAGACCGTAATCTCCGCGCCCTTTGCGTATTCATCAGCCCACTTGATGTTCTTCTCGGTGACGATAACTTCTGACGGGGCGATCCCCGATTCGAAAGCGTCCCTGCAAAGCCTCTCTCCTTCAAGGAAAACAAGACCTTCGCTTCTTGCGTTCTCACGCTTATGAAGCGAAGCAAAACGCTTTACTTTGGCATTGTCACGGCTGGTGATTATCTGCATACGTCAAATGCAAAAAGTCAATCCAGTATTCCCGACACAGACAGATACATCAAGAACAAAACGCCCAAGGGAATGATAATAGCAAGGAATGCGCCCTTGCCAAACTGCTTTTTGCAAAGTGAGAATACAAGCGCAAAAATGCTGAAGCCTAAAAGCATGAACAGTGCAATAAATGAATCACTGCTAAGGGAATCAGTAAGGAGCATTCCCAAAAGAGCAAGAGTATATATGCCGGCGGTAACTCCGCTTGCAATGCGCAGGATCAGAGCGAATACCCTGTTGCCTGAGGCCTGCGGCGCAGGTGTATAACCCGGCATTGCATAAGACTGCGTATAAGCAGGCGACTGGACAGGTACATAACGAGGCTGCTGAGCGGGAACGTACTGAGCCGGGACCTGTGAATACTGCGGCTGAACCGGAGCATACTGTGCCTGCTGAACGGGGACCTGCTGAACCATCACAGGTGCGCCCTGAGCTGCAGCTGCCGCGTTCTGCGCATATACAGAATTCCGGGGATATACGGGATTGACATGAACAGGCTGGAAAGCAGCATCAATCTTCTCTACCTTTGCACCGCAATTCTCGCAAAACAAAGAATCATCAACGATCTCACATCCGCACTGTTTACAAATCATAACGATCTCCCTTCAAATCTATATAACAGAGATAGAAAAATCATAAAATACCAAAGCCTATTTGGCAAGAATTTAAAAGGCGCGGGAATACCCGCGCCTGATAAGTCATTATTATGAACTTTGAGATTAGCCGAGAGCAGCCTTTGCCTTCTCAACGAGAGAAGAAAAACTTGCAGCATCTGTGATAGCGATATCGGAAAGGATCTTACGATCGAGATCGATGCCGGCCTTCTTAAGTCCGTTCATGAATCTTGAATAGCTCATATCGTTGAGACGGCAAGCAGCATTGATACGAACGATCCAAAGCTTCCTGAAATCTCTCTTCTTGTTTCTTCTGTCGCGATAAGCATAGTTACCGGACTTGAGAACCTGCTGGTTAGCAACCTTGAAAAGCTTGCTCTTGTGGCCCCAATAACCCTTGGCAGCCTTAAGGATCTTATGATGACGAGCCCTTGTACGGATTCCTCTTTTTACTCTTGACATGACCTTGTCCTCCTAATCGAATTAAGCGTAAGGAATCATCTTCTTGATGATTCTTGCATTAGCGTCAGATGCAACCTCGCTGTGTCTGAGGTGTCTCATTCTCTTTGTAGGTCTCTTACTAAGAATGTGGCTTCTGAACGCCTGCTTGTGAAGGACCTTGCCGGAACCTGTCACCTTAAATCTCTTCTTAGAAGAACTGTGTGTTTTCTGCTTAGGCATGTTTTTTATCCTCCTGGTTATTTTTTCTTTGCCGGCGACAGGTACATTACCATGTTCCTGCCCTCTATCTTTGGCTGTTTGTCTATCGAACCGTATTCTTCGACGCCCTTGGCGAATTCTGTCATGACCTCGAAGCCTTTATTCTGGAAAGCCATCTCACGGCCTCTGAATCTTATGTTGACCTTAACTCTGTCACCGTTGCTCAGGAACTTGATAACAGCTTTGCGCTTGACTTCGATATCGTGTACATCGGTCGTGAGCTTTAAGCCGATTTCCTTGAGTTCAGTTTCCTTCTGCTTCTTCTTCGCTTCTTTCTCTTTCTTTCCCTTCTCGAAAAGGAATTTCTTGTAATCCATGATCCTGCATACAGGGTTCTCAGGATTCGGCGAAATGCAGACCAGATCGAGTTCCGCTTCCTCAGCGCTTCTCCTTGCCTCTTCGAGCGGCACAACACCGATCATGTTGCCTTCTGCGTCAATAAGGCGGACCTGCGCGAATTTGATCGAATCATTGATCAACTGATTCTCGTTAGCCTTTGAGATAGTAATCACCTCCCGTTTAAGTCTAAACTTTTCTAAACCGACAAAAAAAAGAACGGATAAAATCCGTTCTCTCATAACAGCCCTGCCTTAAGATAAGGCAACCCTCTATAGGTTTTTAACTATTAACCTCTTTACAGCCCAAAGGCGCTTG